>ERZ772958.72-NODE-72-length-40978-cov-5.629011_pt1 | contig 40978 bp, 35 predicted proteins | sample MGYA00580681_ERZ772958 | MGnify/ENA primary metagenome ERZ772958 (study PRJEB29015, sample SAMEA2738089) | human oral metagenome | biome: human oral; feature: human-associated habitat; material: saliva | place: China | collected 2275 ...
TTATAAGAAAATTATAAAGTGATTATCAAGCAGTTACAAGAACGTTTATAATTTTTTGATAAGAAGTTGATAGAAAGTTGATAAGAATTATAAAGCAGATTATTCATAACAGAAAAGGAATTATGGCAAACTTCACAATAGGAGAGATGGTGCAGTCAGGCACGGCTACACGTCTAGGGCTAGATAACACACCTAGCCCACAAGTTAGAGTTAACCTCACCGAGACCATGCGCTTACTGGAGTGCATACGGGCAGAGTGGGCGGAGTATTGCGAGCGCAAAGGCTTAGGCACACCAGCCCTACGAGTGGGCAGTGGCTATCGTTCAGCCGCCGTTAACAAGGCAGTAGGAGGCGTTAAGAACTCAGCGCACATGTACGGCTATGCAGCCGACCTTAACCCAGTCAATGGTAACGAGGATGAATTTGAGAAGTTCATGGCAAGCGAGTTCAGTAAGATGGGTTATGCTTATGACCAGATTATCATTGAGCAGTCGAAGACTTCACGATGGGTGCATGTGGGTTATAAGCGTCCCGATGGTAAGCAGCGCAGGATGTGTTTTCACTTAAAGGTATAGCGATTATGGACGATAGACAAATAAGAGATGCACTCCGTGCGATGGTAACCCTCATCGCCCTATTGACGATGTTAGCTATCTTCCTTTGCGGTTGTTCGCATAAAGTATATGTCCCCGTTGAGAGCGTGCGCACCGATACCCTGTATCTTTCGCACCGTGACAGCATACACGTTAAGGATAGCCTCGTTATGCACCACGTCATCAATACCCGTGACAGCGTGGCGATACATGATAGTGTGGTGATAGTGAAGAATGAGCAAGGCGAAGTCAAGGAACGATTGATTGTGCGTTATCGTGACCGATGGCACGCCACGCAGGAGAACCTTACCTTGCAGCGGCAGCTTGATAAATACAGACTAGAGAATGACAGTTTACGGGAGGCGAACAGCGAGATACAGAACACGGTTGTACCCGTTGAGAAGAAGCTGTCCCGATGGGAGAAGCTAAAGATGGATGTCGGCGGATGGGCTATCGGCGCAATGTCTACCTTTATACTTGCCGCAGTGGGTTACATCGTGGTATGGCTGCTGAAAAAATATCGGAAGCTTTAGCGTATTAATCCTTGCAAATTCTTGAATAACTTGCAAGAAATTCTATAATGAAATACATCAAGCTACATCTCACAGAGAGCCGTACGAAAGATAACCGTTTCGCACAAGCCTCGATTCGTAGTATTGAAGACAATACGGGTGAGAATTTTACGAGTTCTCACCCTAAACTCCTTCAAGACATCATCTGTCACGCTCTATCTCTTGCGCATGGTGTCGAGATAGAGGGTAATAACGGTTTTACATATACATTCCCATTCAAGCTATCATAATCATGGCGATAGAAAAACTCTACTTAGAACATAAACAGACAGGCGGACGACTGACCGCTGACGAGTTTAACAAGTTGCCTGAAAAGGTCAACGAGTTAATCGACGCACAGAACTCTGAGGAGGAACGTGTGAAGAAGACGATTGCAAAGAACCGTCCATCGCTCGGACAGCTTTCAAACGTGAATACTGAAGTTGATGAACTCACATCCGAGACGTGTGTACTCGTGTGGAATGGTGATCAGTGGCTTCCGATGAAGTTGTCGGAACTCCCTATTGGACAAGGAGGAGGCGGACAGCAGACGATACTGTACTTTCTGCGTGCGGTCAATCAATCTCCTTCTACTACACTCTCAGCCTCTAAGTCAGCAGGCGAGTGCGCTATTAAGTTTATGTTCGTGTCTCGCACTAAGGATGTCGGACAGAGTGATTTCATCGATACGGGTGAGTGGGGAACGTATGAGATCTTCGCTAAGGCTGGCGACGGCACATTCGTGTCTAAGGCTCGTGGTCGCTGTCAATCTAATACCATAACAACAGTCGATGTCTTCAAGTTCCTTGAGAGCGGTCAGAATAATATCATGGTGAAGATTACAGGTGAGGTGACGGGTCAGACCTCCCCTGCCTTAGTCTACTCTATCACACTGTCTGCGCTCTTCCTTTCTATCTCCGAGTTCAATTGGTGGAAGGCTTATCAAGGCGACATTGTTCTGCCATGTTACATCAGTGGTAATATCTCTAAGACGCTTCATGTGAAGATTACAGGTGACGGTTACGAACAGACGTATGAGCGTCAGTTTGGTACTGCCACTTACACATCTTCGCCAGTGGCTTATACCGTTCCATTTACGAATAAGACTGGTATCTTCCATCTGTCTGCTTGGCTATCGAATGAGGACAACACCGTCCAGACAACACCAGTAGGCTACGACTTTATGGCGGTAGCTAATAACGAAGCTGTGAAGATGGTAGTCGTCAATAACAAGGCGGAGAAGCTGTTGAACTGGTATGAAAACAAGGTATTGGAATACGCTGTATATGACGGCAAGGCTGTTACAACACCGCTATCAATCTTGATGAAGAAAGATAATGAGGTGTTGCAAGAGAATGTGTCAGAGAATACTTTGACACAGACCAAGATGCAGTACACGCTTTCGCTTGAGGTTGAGACAATCGATAACTCTGATTTTACGGCACTCATCGGATTCCGTACTCACCCAACAGACGAGGTGCGACTACGTGATGCAATTCCATTCCCTGTGGATAACTCGCAGGGTTACTCTGCTACTGCTGGAGCGGTATTCTATCTGAATGCGAAGAACAGAAACAACACCGACACCGACCGCAACATTCTTCGCAATCTCATCAACTCTGATCATGTCGGTTCTAATTGGCAGAACGTAGCCTTCTCACGTGACGGCTGGGTGACGGACGATGAAGGTGCACGCACATTGCGCTTGCTCGCAGGTTCTCGATTGACGATTGATTACAAGCCGTTCGCTAAGGAAGCAGCGCAATCGGGTAAGACCATCGAAATTGACTATCAGATTAACAACACTTCTGACTACGATGCAGAGTGTATCTCTATCGCAATGCCTTATCAGAAGGGATATATCGGATTGAAGGTTAAGCCATCTTCTATTATGTTCGCAACTCGTAGTGAGCGTAACAGCGATGTACAGGCGATGAGTACTGACGATGGTGTGCGTATTCGTCTTGCGTTGGTAATCTCTCCTAAGAAGTACACCTACGTCTTGAATGGCAACACGTACTACTTGAACCTTGTCTATCTCTACATTGACGGTGTGGAAGCTCGTAAGTTCGCTTACTTGCTTACAGACTCTATGCAGATAGGTTCAGGAGGCGGTATAGTCATTGGTTCTGATAAAGCGGATGTTGATTTGTATTCTATTCGTATCTATGACAGCGCAATGGACGCTGCTAACGTCCATCAAGATTATATCAATGCCTTGTCGACCGTAGGTGAGAAGAGTGCTGAAAAGTTAGACAATGACATCTACGATACGCTCGGTACCACGGTAGACTTTGACAAGGTGCGTGGTAAAGTGAATGTATTTACATTCGATAAGCCACTCCCAGCATACGAATACGGCAAGTCCTACAAGCCTAAAGGCACGTTGGAAATCTATCCGAAAGATGGCAATACCAACCTTAACCGCTTGACGATTACCAATCTTCAGTTGCAAGGTCAAGGTACATCTTCTATGCTCTATTATCTATGGAATTGGAAAGCGAAAGTAGCTAAGGATACGACCATCGTGTACGAAGATGGACAAACGGCACAGAAGAAGTTTGAACTCTTCAAGAACTTGCCGAAAATCTCTAAGCTGACAGGAAAGAAGAATATAGCGTCTTCAATGCAATACCACAAGATGGGTAGCGTAAATTCATTTACCGACCTATGGAAGGCGGTAGGCTTAACTAACGAGGGTATCGAACAGAACAGCGAAGCAAGAGTATCTATCTATCAAGAGACTTTCGTTGGTTTCGAGAAACAGACGGCAGAAGACGGTACTGTAACGTATAAGTTTGTCGGTCTGTTCACTGTCGGACCAGACAAGGGCGATGCTGCCACATTTGGTTATGACAAGGATTTGTTCCCCGACCTCCTGTCAATAGAAGGCTCTGACAACTCGCCACGCCTTACCTTGTATCAAGTGCCTTGGGACAAGCGAAGAATACGCTACAACACGGAGGAGGAAGCATTTCAGTACCAAGTATCAGAAACCTCTTGGGAAAATTGCTGGGATTTGGACTATGCTGACCTCCCTGCGGATGATAAGGCAACAGCAGACAATGAAACCCGTCAGCGTGCAGAGCAACTTGTAGAGTCGTATATCACTGCTTATAATGTAGTGTATCAGTGCAATACATTCATTGAGCCTTTCAATGGAACGCTTGAAGAACTGAACGCTGACCCTCATTCAACGCATATCGAGTATTGGATAGCAAAGCAGGGCGACCCTAACCAATACAATCTCTACTATTACGATAGCTTGTATAAGAAATTCTGTCCGTCAACACTCGATAGCGGTGTATCGGTAGTTAATCTTCGTCAGCAGTTAGTTGGTGACAAGTACGGTTTAACCGAAGCAACGTTCAGCACTGTTAGTGATGCATCCCAACTCAATGAGTTATTCAAGTCAGCACGTATTCAGAAGTTCCGTGCTGAGCAGCCACAGGACTGGGACATAATGGACCTACTTTTTCATCAGTTATACGTAGAATTGAAGGCTGCAACTGACAATTGTGCAAAGAACACATACCCGTATAACTTTAATGCAGAATAGATATGGCAAAGAGCAAATGGAAGTTCAGACAAGATGACCTTGATACTATCCTCATGGTCATCAACCAAGGTTTAATGAAGAAGCCTTACTGGGTAGAGTTTCATGACACCTATGCTGACGGTACACCAGTGTGGAATGGAGAGAAATCTGTGTTGTGGAACCTGATGGAGCAAGCATACCCAGAGGAGCGTGCGCAAATGATGAGACGAATGATGTCTAAGATGGAGGAACTGGGAGGACTTCAAAAGGGTACGCATCAGCAGAAACTCTTTGCATACTTCGAGAAGTATTACTTCTCAGTAATTGATAACTTCTCATCTATGCTATACAATGAGGATGGCAAGTTCTACGAGAAGATGAAACTTGCAATGCTGCAAGGTAAGTATACTAACGACACCGACCCACTGGGTCAGTCGCTTGGTGATGGCAAGTCTCCAGAGGTAGCGTGGGTCAAGAAACGCATCCAATACCTTATGTCTAAGTACAGCTTCGGAGATTACGACGCTAAGACCGCTGAAGGTGCAATTACCGTGCGTACCTCTGCACAGGCTGATGCTACAACTAACTCAATCGTTTTGCGATTAACGCCTGCAATGAAGTTATATCCAACCATTGCGTATGGTACCACGATTATGCGTGGCAACCGCACAGATGCTGGTAAGCCTTGCGAGATTGTAGTTGACATTAACGGCACGTCCGACCAGCAGCTCTCTGTTAAGTCAGCTGACTACCTGCTCGATATTGGAGATTGGTCTTCCTATGTCATCAATGGTGCGCTCTCAATCATTGGTAAACGACTCAAGCGTCTGAAACTTGGAGATGAGAATGAGCAGAAAGTAAAGATACTTATCTCTTCTCTTACGCTCGGTAATACAACATCCTTAGAGGAGATTGATGTGCAGAACATCTCTACTCTTGGAGGTGCGCTCGATATGCGTAGTAACTTCCGTCTGCGTAAGTTACTCGCTGGTGGCTCCTCGCTAACCGAAGCACACTTTGCTGATGGTGGTGCGCTTGAAGAAGTCGACTATCCTGCTTCCACATCATACGTGGAATTAAAGAATCTCGACAAGCTCACAAATGAGAAGTGCAACACAGAGGCTTGTTCGCCTAACGTAATGAGTTACTTCGTGAGTGGATGTGATAATCTCCAGCCAGTGAAGAAACTCATCGATATTATGGATGCGCAGGTAGGACAAGTTCCTCACTCCCTGCGTTACGTGCGCTGTGTTGGCTTTAATGAGACCTTCACGGACGGAAGGACCTTTGATAAGCTTTCCCAGCTTGTCGATGGTACATATCAGGGTATCGATGCGGAAGGTCAGTATGGTAATGACCCTTACCCAGTTCTCGACGGCACAATCAACCTCACCACTGGAGCGTATCGTGACACCTACGATGCTTTGATGACCCACTATCCAAAACTTAAATTGAACATCGCTAAGTGGTGGATAAGGTTCGAGGACCCAGAGGTGAAGCGCATTTGCGTGGAAAATTGGGACAAGGACGGTGACGGTGAGCTCTCTATGGAAGAAGCAGCAGCCGTTAGTTCCATCGGGACTATATTCTACAATATAAAAACAGATAATCTATCAGACTTGAAGCATTTAAAATCCATCAAGTCCCTTCCGTCTGTGTCGTCAGCTCCTCGTTCATACTTCTATAAGACGAAAAGAATAGATATACCTGAGAACGTTACATCACTTGGTCGTTATGTATTAGGTTTCAACTCAGCAACAGTTGTCGTTTTTCATGGAAATACTCCTCCAAGTCACGACTGGACATTTTCTAACACGACAGGAACCTACGATACATGTACGCCTAATGGGTGCAAGTTCTATGTCCCTGATGAGAGTTTGGAAGCATATAGAAAAGCATTCACCAGTCAGCCTTCACCATTAAGAGATACATCTATTATTCGCCCTCTAAGTGAGTATCACGAATGATACTCGCTAAGGGGATAAATTCTATCTGCAACACGAGACCAGATGTCGGAATGTTTATAAACTTCTATTGCATCATCGGGTACATATAGAAGGCCGTTACCTTCGAGCGAACGAACTCCAATATTAGGAGGGGTTTTAGCTCTTAAAATAGTAATCTTTGCTCTCAAAGATGGTTGATACGCTCCAAAAGAAGATATTGTAGAAGGGTAGTCTACGACATCTTTTATAAGATTATCAAAACCTTCTGGTATATTTGACAATAAACCTTCTTCAATAAGGACCTTATTAAGAGATTTAAGAGGATTATAACTCCAACCTCCGAAGGTGAACCAAGTTATAAGGTCTACACTCTTAGGGATAGTAATTGATTCTAAAGAGTCACATCCCTTTAAGTCCTCATATCCAAGTCTTTTGATATTAGTAAAAGATAATATCTGTAGATTTCTTATTTTTCGATTTCCTGCAAATATAGTCCCGATGGAACTAACAGCTGCTGCTTCTTCCATACTTAGCTCTCCGTCACCGTCTTTATCCCAGTTTTCTACACAAATGCGCTTTACCTCTGGGTCCTCAAAGCGAATCCACCACTTAGCAATGTTCAGCTTGAGCTTAGGATAGTGTGTCATTAAGGCATCGTAGGTGTCACGATACGCACCAGTGGTGAGGTTGATAGTACCGTCCAAGACTGGGTATGGGTCGTTTCCATATTGACCTTCTGCATCGATACCCTGATAAGTACCGTCTACCAACTGAGACAGCTTATCGAATGCTCGCCCATCGGTAAATGTTTCATTGAAACCGACACAGCGCACGTAACGCAGGGAGTGAGGAACTTGCCCTACCTGTGCATCCATTATCCCAATGAGCATCTTAATCGGCTGAAGGTTATCACACCCACTCACGAAGTAACTCATAACGTTAGGAGCGCAGGCTTCTGTATTACACTTTTCATTCGTGAGTTTGTCGAGGTTTTTCAGTTCGACGTATGAGGTCGAAGCTGGGTAGTCGACTTCTTCGAGTGCACCACCATCAGCAAAGTGCGCTTCGGTGAGTGAAGAGCCACCAGCGAGGAACTTACGCAGACGGAAGTTACTACGCATATCGAGCGAGCCTCCAAGAGTAGAGATGTTCTGAACATCGATCTCCTCTAAGGATGTTGTATTGCCAAGCGTAAGAGAAGAGATAAGTATCTTCACCTTCTGCTCGTTCTCATCGCCAAGTTTCAGATGCTTCAATCGTTTACCAATGATTGACAGCGCACCATTGATGACATACGATGACCAGTCGCCTATATCGAGCAGGTAGTCTGCTGACTTGACAGATAGCTGCTGGTCGGACGTGCCGTTGATATCGACAACTATCTCACAAGCCTTACCTGCATCTGTGCGGTTGCCACGCATAATCGTGGTACCGTATGCGATTGTAGGATATAACTTCATTGCTGGTGTCAGGCGCAGAACGATTGAGTTTGTCGTTGCATCAGCCTGTGCAGAGGTACGAACAGTAATCGCACCTTCAGCAGTCTTTGCATCGTAATCTCCGAAGGAATACTTAGACATAAGATATTGGATGCGCTTCTTGACCCAAGCTACCTCAGGAGATTGACCATCACCAAGCGACTGACCGAGAGGGTCGGTATCGTTCGTATATGTTCCTTGCAGCATTGCAAGTTTCATTTTCTCGTAGAGCTTGCCATCCTCATTGTAGAGCATAGATGAGAATTTATCAATCACAGAGAAATAGTACTTGGCAAAGAACGCAAATAGTTTCTGCTGATGTGAACCCTTCTGTAATCCACCCAATTCTTCCATCTTCGCAAGCATACGACGCATCATTTGCGCACGTTCCTCGGGGTACGCTTGTTCCATTAAGTTCCAAAGTACGGACTTCTCACCGTTCCACACAGGAGTACCGTCCTCGTAGGTGTCATGATACTCTACCGAGTAAGGCTTTTTCATCAATCCTTGGTTAATGACTGTGAAGATAGTATCCAAGTCATCCTGACGAAATTTCCATTTACTTTTTGCCATATCTATTCTGCATTGAAATTATAAGGATAAATGTTTTTTGCGCAGTTATCGGTCGCTGCCACCGCTTCAACATATAGTTGATGATAAAGTAGGTCACTGATGTCCCAGTGCTGTGACTGCTCAGCACGAAACTTCTGAATACGTGCTGCCTTGAATAACTCATTGAGTTGAGTTGCATCACTAACCGAGTTGAATATCGCCTCGGTTAATCCGTACCTATCGCCAACTAACTGCTGGCGGAGATTAACCACTGTTGCACCGCTATCGAGTGTTGACGGACAGAATTTCTTATACAAGCTATCGTAATAGTACAGGTTGTACTGATTCGGGTCACCTCCCTTTGCAATCCAATACTCGATATGGGTTGAATGTGGGTCAGCATTTAACTCGTCAAGTGTACCGTTAAAAGGCTCAATGAATGTATTGCACGAATAGATGATATTATAAGCTGTGATATACGACTCTATGAGCTGCTCTGCACGCTGTCGTGTCTCATTGTCTGCTGTTGACTTATCATCCACAGGGAGGTCTGCATAGTCTAAGTCCCAGCAATTCTCCCACGATAACTCGCTGACCTGATACTGATAGGCTTCCTCCTCCGTGTTGTAGCGAATGCGCCTTTTGTCCCAAGGCACTTGGAAGAGCGTCAAGCGTGGCGAGTTATCAGAGCCTTCTATTGATAGGAGGTCAGGGAACAAATCCTTGTCATAACCGAACGTGGCAGCATCGCCCTTGTCTGGTCCTATAGTGAATAGACCGACGAACTTGTATGTAACAGTACCGTCCTCTGCGGTCTGTTTCTCGAAGCCAACGAATGTCTCTTGATAGATAGATACTCGTGCTTCGCTATTCTGCTCTACGCCTTCATTGGTCAAGCCAACAGCCTTCCATAGGTCAGTAAAAGAGTTCACGCTACCCAGCTTATGATACTGCATAGAAGAAGCGATATTCTTCTTCGCTGTTATCTTAGACACCTTCGGCAATGACTTGAATAACTCAAACTTCTTCTGCGCTGTCTGTCCGTCCTCATATACGATGGTCGTGTCCTTAGCTACCTTTGCCTTCCAGTTCCATAGGTAGTAAAGCATTGATGATGTACCCTGACCTTGCAACTGGAGGTTGGTAATCGTCAAGCGGTTAAGGTTCGTATTTCCATCTTTCGGATAGATTTCCAACGTACCCTTTGGACGATAAGACTTGCCGTACTCATACGCAGGGAGCGGCTTATCGAAAGTAAAGACATTCACCTTACCACGCACCTTATCAAAGTCGACTGTGGTACCGAGCGTGTCGTATATGTCATTATCTAACTTTTCAGCACTCTTTTCTCCTACGGTAGCGAGAGCATTGATATAATCTTGATGTACGTTGGCTGCGTCCATTGCACTATCATAGATGCGGATAGAATACAAATCAACATCAGCCTTATCAGAGCCTATGACGATGTTACCACCTGAACCTATCTGCATAGAATCAGTAAGCAAGTAAGCGAACTTACGAGCTTCGATACCGTCAATGTAGAGGTAGACGAGGTTAAGGTAATACGTGTTTCCATTCAGTACGTAAGTGTACTTCTTAGGACTAATCACGAGTGCCAGGCGAATACGCACACCATCGTCTGTGTTCATTGCCTGCACATCAGGATTACGCTCGCTTCGAGTTGCGAACATAATAGAAGACGGTTTTACTTTCAGACCGATATAACCCTTCTGATAAGGCATTGCAATGGAGATACACTCCGCATCGTAATCAGAGGTATTGTTAATCTGATAGTCTATCTCAATGGTCTTACCGCTTTGCGCTGCCTCCTTAGCGAAAGGCTTATAATCGATAGTCAATCGTGACCCAGCAAGCAAGCGCAATGTACGTGCGCCTTCCTCGTCCGTCACCCAGCCGTCACGTGAGAAGGCAACGTTCTGCCACTCTGCACCGATATGCTCGGTATTAATGAGATTACGGAGAATGTTGCGGTCGGTATCGGTGTTGTTTCTATTCTTCGCATTGAAATAGAACACCGCTCCAGACGTTGCTGAATAACCTTGCGAGTTATCTACGGGGAAATCAATCGGTGTGCGTAACATCTCCGTATCAGCCGTATGCGAACGGAAACCAATACGAGCCGTGAAGTCAGAGTTATCCAACGTCTCCACCTCAAGCGATAAGGTGTATTGCATCTTTGTTTGCGTCAGCGTACTTTCAGAAACGTTCTCTTGCAACACTTCCCCGTCTTTCTTCATACAGATAACCAGCGGTGTTGTGACAGCCTTGCCGTCATAGACAGCGTACTCCAGCACCTTATTCTCGTACCAGTTCAATAACTTACCCGCCTTGTTATTCACGACAACCATCTTCACTGCTTCATTGTTGGCAACCGCCATAAAGTCATAACCAACGGGCTGCGTCTGCACCGTGTTATCGTCGTTAGATAGCCATGCCGACAGATGGAAGATACCCGTCTTGTTCGTGAAGGGAATGGTGTATGCCACAGGCGATGACGTGTAAGTAGCCGTACCAAACGGGCGTTCATACGTCTGCTCATAGCCCTCTCCCGTCACCTTCACGTGCAAGGTCTTTGAGATATTACCACTGATGTAACACGGCAGCACAATATCACCTTGATAAGCCTTCCACCAGTTAAACTCGGATATAGAAAGGAACAGAGCCGACAGCGTGATACTATATACCAAGGCAGGCGACGTTTGTCCCGTCACCTCACCCGTAATCTTCACCATGATTGAGTTCTGTCCGCTCTCAAGATATTTAAAGACATCTACCGTGGTTATGGTATTCGACTGGCAGCGACCACGAGCCTTACTCACGAACGTTCCATCGCCAGCCTTAGCGAAAATCTCATACGTTCCCCACTCACCCGTATCAGCGTAATCCGCCTGTCCGACATCCTTTGTGCGTGACACGAACATAAAGCGTATTTGGCACTCGCCTGCCGACTTAGACGCTGACAAGGTAGCGGAAGCCAACTGATTGATAGCACGCAAGTAATAGAGAATCGTCTGCTGTTGTCCGCCACCGCCTTGCCCTATTAAAAGCTCTGACAGCTTCATTGGCGACCACTGATCATCGAGCCAAACGAGTACGCAGGTATCCGATGTAAGGTTATCCGCCTCGCTATTCACGTTGGAGAGTTGCCCTATTGAGGGTCTATTCTTAGCTATAACCGCCTTCGTACGCTCCTCTTCTGCGTTCCGTTCCTGTATGAGCTCGTTAATCTTCTCGGGAATCTTGTTAAATTCCTCAGCCGTGAGTTGGTTTCCCGTTTGCTTATTAGGGATGTATATAGGCTCTATGTTCTTTGCCATGTCTATGCTAGTTTGAATGGGAATGTATAAGTAAATCCGTTGTTGCCCTCCACCTCTAATCCGTGTGCCAATGATAGTGCATGACAGATGATGTCTTGTAGGAGTTTAGGGTGTGCCGACGCAAAGTTCTGCCCAGTAGCATCCTCAATACCACGGACGGAAGCCTGCGTGAAAACGCCGTCAACAGTACGGCTTTCGGTGATATGTAATGTGATGTGCTTCATTAGGAGGTACCCACCCCCAGCACCTCCCAAAGGGAGGGGAGATTAGTTACTGGTGTTGGTGGTTGTTACGTTTGTTATGATTCATTGTTTATAGTATTCTGGTCTTTGACCTCTAATACCCATTAAAAACTAATTAATCCCCCCTCCCTTGGGGAGGGGAAGGGGGTGGGTATCTACCCCGCCACGGGTCCGTGCTCTTCATTCGCCTTAGGCTTCGGCTCAGCTTTCGCCTTCGGCTTAGCTTCCACACGCTCGTAAGTAACGCCCTCCAAACGGAAGTAGCGCACCGACGGACGAAGTTTCACGACGGGACGGGTGATGTGCTTCAGCGGATTGAAGTCCGCTGCGTTCTCAACGCAAACGCTCTTGAATGACGGGCTCAGCGAACCCATGTCACCAAAGTCAACACTCTCGCCTTGTTCGACATGGGACTTAGCCACCTCGGCAGCTAATCGTAGAACGGCTTCCACCTCCACGCTAGTAAAGGTTGTTGCGCGTGCTACCTCCTCGCAAAAGCGACGATGTGTGATGCGTTTACGATCTGTAGGGCGTGCGATGAACACTTTCTTACCCTTCTTTGAGCCAAGGGACATCTTTTGCTCCTTGAGCACATACGTTAAGTTCTTTTCCATTGTTGTAAAAAAAGAAAATAGTTATTACCCCTTACATCTCCTCCCTCGGGGCTTTTGTTTATGGGCGGAGCGTTTATTGTTTTAATGATACATACGTATCACGTTTTTTACTCGTATGTGTTACCGCTACTAACACGTATGTGTTACCACCGCTGACACATACGTGTCAATGAGGCTTACTCGCTAGGGGAGGGAACGCCAGGCATTTTTATCTTATCGGTGTATGCCCCCTCTTCGCCTTCTATCTGCCCGAACACACTCAAATCCTTATTCGTGTCGAAGAATAACGAACTGGAGAGTTTCAATCGGCGTTGTGCTATGATTTTACCTCCTTGTTCCGTAGGTCTAACGAAGTACAAAGGATATTCCCGAGCCGTTCTCGAAGCGTTGACGGGGACGCCATCACCCACGTACCATGATCCTGAAGGCGATATGATATTAGCCTTTGCGAGGGGTTCGCCCGTTGGTCTCCTATCCGACAAAGAATGCAGTTCTGACGTAGTGAAGAGCATTTTGTCATATTCTCCATAGATGTATTTCTTTACGCCATTCTCTTGTACGATATAGGCTGCATGATACATATAAGCTACAACTAACTCGTATCCATCGTCGGGTTCAACCTTCATTGTAGCGTCGGGGTCATCCACGCCACCTTCCGTCTTTTTCTTCGGCTTCTTGCCCTCTCCACGCCAAATGTTCTCGGCAGCTATCGTCGTTCCTGGTGTGAGTCCCAACTTGCCATCGGGGGAGGCGTAAATCATAACACGTGTCCAGTGCTGCGTTCCCGCCTCGTTAATAATGTCCTGCAGACCTTTATATCCGAGGTTGAAAGCAGGCGTCACGCCGTCTTCATCCATAAAGATGAAGTAAGGAATCCCCCGTTTGTCACGTCCCACTTTGATATACTCTTTGCCGTCCGTACCATAGAATCCCACTCGCTCGGCTATAAGTTTCATCAAACTATTTTCCCCGTCTAAGTGGAAGCCAACCCTCTCTAATCCTGTCACCAAATCACGCACGTATGCGTCAATGCTCTTATCTCCAACCTTCAGTTGAGCGTCGAACATAGTCGTGGTATACTTCTGTGCTGGAGCCCAATCTTCTATATCAAAAGTCTCGTTAGACGTCTTAGGACGAACGCAAACCAATAGGTCATCCTTGTAATTCGTGCCGTGCGTAGCCTTTGCCCACTGGTCACCCTTATCGTAAGGCGGAACAGGCGTGTCACGCACAAACACACGGCATTTGCCATCCGCTGTGGTCTGAGCTTGCTTCGCTGCCTCTAAGGATTTAAGGACATCCGCATCCGTTATCTCGTGCCATGAGTACGTACCATCGCCATCCTTTTCCCACGAATAAGCCCTTCCGCCACCCGTCTGAGCTGCTGAGCGGTTGTAATAGATGTCATGCAAGTGCATCTCCTTTTCCGCCTCCGTCCATGTGTTGGCTGGCGCGTTCGTTTCATTAGGAACAGCGTCACCAAACCATATCACAAGTTGCTTATCCGTCTGCGTCCTGACGGCATCCAATGACCCTTGTAAGCCCCCCAGATAATCCTCCAAACGAACGTACTCGCCTGCGTGCTGAGGGTTCTCAATACGAATCTCGAAGCGTTCATTATCGAATAAGAAGACAGGATGTGGCAGAACAAACGAGTTGATACCCCGCAAGATTTTCAAGTAAGGTGCGCCCGTTCCTGCCGCCGATTGAATGATAGCACTCTGCCGCTCCTTATTCGTGAAGTTGCCCAAAGTCGCCACCTCGTCGCCCTCTTGAGGGATGTCACTACCACTAGCATAGTCCGTAGCGTTCGTGTTATCCGCAATATCAACGTGGTCTTTACCAATACCAACCACCCGTCTGTGCCAATAGTGATTAGCCATTTCACCGCCGTCATGCACAAGGTTAAACGTCTCACAAAGGGCAAGGTCATCAAGCCCCATCGTGTTGCTCACTTGCCTGCCGTCGGCATCCTTCTGTAGGAAGAAACAACGATAAAAGTGCTCCTCTGCGTGGCGTTCCACACGGGAGATAACAAAGCCACCGGGGGAATTGATGACCTTACCTTTTATGTGCGAGCTCTTCATCAGCTCCACCACCTCGGCACTCAACTTACGTCTTGCGTGCAGGATGTCGCCCTCAATGTGCCATTGTCCCTTATCATCCTTATAGATACCAGCCCCGCTTAAAGATTGCTGGAAGTCCTCACCGAAGTGAATACCTTGTAAGAATGTAAGGAGGTTATTCAGCTTATCATCAATATCACGACGTACGAAACGAGCGTCCGTATTCCCGAAGAGAAATTCGGGTGTAACAATATCCACCTGCGAGTCGTGTGGTGTGTCATTGTTCGCTATACCCGTAATTGTACCAGATGGGAACACAAGATTCGTTACACGCACAAACGTTGAAGTGAGGTCACGAATCGTAGCCGAAAGAACCTCTTTGAGGAACGATACAGTTTGGTCAACAATATTCAGTCGCCACCATGTATTATCTCCTCCAGCCGTGAGAGCTTCGTCAGACGATAACGTACCTGTCTCGATATGCGCCGTCCAAACACGCTCATGCTCCTCCCCATTCACAACAGAGGCTGAAATGATACCTTGTAAATAGATGTAGTAATAGTCGGCAGAGCCTAATTGTTCCTCCGCCGCATTCTTGCCGTAAACATCTATCTTCTCAGAAGGGAACACAACCAATGCCACATCGTTATCCGCCTTACGGGTTCGGGGAATAGCCACGTAAACAAACTTCTCAGTCTCGGAATTGAAGTAAGTGGGGTTAGCCACCAACTGCCACCGCTGATAGTTATGACCATTATCAAATCCTAACCCGTCGATACCTGGCATATAGCACATGATCATTGCGCCACCAGCGACATTCGCTTGTATATAGTCCTTGTCACCATTCGCATTCAGCGTTATGGTGAGAGCCGTTGGGCTTATCCAATAGTTGCTAGACGAGTTTATTGTCATCGTTCAAAACATCATTTATGTTATAGGACAAAGATAAGAAAAAGGCGAAAAACACATAGGACAAAGAAAAAGACCGCTAGCGGGAGAAAGCCCCCACACTAGCAGTCCTTAACGATTATCATATCTCACAAAATTAATTATTATACGAGTAAAGCTGACGATAACGAGCCATTCATATCGAACTGCACCTCAAAGACAACTTCCAGTATGGCGTTATCCGTGCGGTTTAAACCCGAGATGGTTTCGTTCGGCATGATATGACAGCGCAACCAATGACCCTCCACTTTAATCCAAGCAGTGGTACTCATTAAGAACTCATGCAGATACCATGACTGCCACTCTTTATTTATGGGTCCAGTGGATAGGCTCCATGTTTCGTGGTCATTCTCTTTCGTGACAAGGTTACGTGAGAATGCGCCAAAGGTCTCTTGCAATGAGCGGACGTAAGTGTTCTTTTCTATATTAACCTCCGTCGTGCGTAACGAGCGTAACGAAACACTTTCCATACATCCTAAGCCGTTAATGAAACGTATCTCATAGCGGTCTAGTGGGGCGGAACGATGAGCGAAGACCTGTCTACCGTTAATCGTCTGTGCCCCCTCCTGCGTTATCTCAATCTCAACAGAGGTTGGACCCGTCGTTACGCTCCCAAGGCTAACAGGCTTATCAAATGATTGAGGATAGACAAAGGACTCACCAACAGCAACCACCTCCATCCCCGTCTTGGGTTTGCGTGTGAAGTGTTGCGCTAACTTATTTCCATTGCTTAGTAAGCGTTCTAAGTCAGAGTAAGCACCCATGAGAGCTCGCCCCCCTGGATTCTCCGTCCTAGCCGAAGTATGTATCTCGCCATCCTGCATGTACTGGTCGTATGCAGCAAGCGAATACGCCACAAAGGGATAAGCCTGTGGGGGATGGGCATCATACTCATAGCGGTCGGCAGCAGCACGAAGCGCAGAAGAAATGTCGAGTTCCACCTGTTCCCCCTCGGCAACAGATTGCGAGACAGTCGTTGTTGTCCAATGGTCATCGCCATTGATAGCAGCCTTTATCTCGATGTACACCTTATGGAAGGAGATAACGCCCGTGTAGGAACCAGCGATAACCGAATACGTGATAGGCGAACCGATAAGCGGTGACCCCGATTTAAGTACTAATGATGTTGCCATGCTGTTTATCCTTTGTTTAAATGATTCCGTTGCTGTTCTATAACTTGCGTGAGTACGGCACACACCTCGTCGAAACGGGTGATGCCCCTTAGTGATTCACCCGAAATATGAACCTCAAAGCGTGTTTCAATGAAGCCGATAAGCTCGAAGTAATCAAGACTATCTAAAGCGAGGTCACGCCGTAAGTCCGTATGCATTTCTATCGTCACATCATCATCTGCGTATCGGCGCAACACGGATTGTAAGCAGCTGACTACATCCGCAAAGAGTGTGTTATTCTTCTGTTCCATATCTTATAAAGCGTAAAATTCAATCTCTATATCCTTTATGCCCTCCTTAACGGAGATGTTATACGATACCTTGTTTATATACCCCACAACGCCATTGATACGATAGCGTTCCCGCCAATGATTAGGTATGTCGGCTATCTGTGCAGCGGTGGCTGTACAATGGATAATATACTTCTTACGATGGAGCAAAAAGTGAGCATACTCTGACATAAACGTATCATACAGCCCACGGGTAAGTATCTTCTTCTCCACCTTACCCTCCTTATTCCTGACGTCAGGGTCACATAATGGAGTTGGAGCCCACTCGGGTTGTTTGTACGCACATATCTTGAGTGAGAAACGTTCCTCATTGCCCACGCCTTCTTGTGTGCCGTTATAATCGTACTCATTTCCCATCATATCGATAGAGTCAGACGTAAGAGCATACTCGCCAGCAACCATGCGCCATTTGCTGTTACCAAAGCCATCAAAGTCATAGTCATAACGTTGTACGTCCGCATCGACACCGCCACCACGCATAATAGCTATAGCCAATCCCCAGTCCTTACTTTGGAGAGGGGAGTTGCCGTCTTCCGTCTTGCTTGGGTCGTAACTCTCACGTAGGCGCAGTTCCTCTGTTAGATAGAAATCAGCCCAAGACGAGCCTAAGAGATTACGTATCTTCTGCAACACAAACTCATGTTCCATATCTTCGTTGATGAAAGCAGCTAAGATAGGGGAGACGCGATTCTTATTCACGTTCGTAACAGAATACGTCTTTCCCGTTTCAGAATCCGTACCAGTAATGGAAAGCCCGCCAGCAAGAGCCAGTTCGTTCCGATAGTTCACGTCATTAAAAACCATAGGTTCGAAGTTGCTAGCATACTCCTTTACGTAATCTTCATTCTGTTTAGAACAATCGCCAAGACTTACGCCTTTGTACGTCCCGACCTCGAAGAGAACTGGACGCAACGAGTTAGCGTCCGAAGCCTCTGAGTCGACTTTCACACGGAAGGCATTACCCGTAGTCTTGTCAATATATACGTTTAAGTCAGCGGAACTAAGGTTCTTGTATATCTGCTTATATACCTTATCAGTAATGGTACGTTGGCGTGGATATTCTATATAATCATAGTCCGTATTATAGTCTTTCTTACCCTTTGTGATGTTTTGTCGCTGTTCCTTGGTGTCGCTCTCCTTAGAGTAACACATACGGAAGCCCGTTATCTTCTCGTTTACCTTGTGCATCTTATAGACTTTACCCGCAAAATCTATAGGGGCTTGCTGAGAACGGAAGATCTTCCGAAGCATGTAAGCCGTCACCTTTTTGCGCTCGTAGTCGTAATAGAACTTGATACCAAAGCTATTCTCCAATGACTTGATAATCGTACTCACGCTCTCATCAGGGAAGTTCTGGCTATTAGCATACATACCGAGCACGTTACCCGTTATTGTCTTGCTTGATACCTTCGCAGAAATCTTCACCGATTCTATGTTATCCTGCCCGACAACAACCGTCTTAGCTATCGTGAGACCGCCAAGGAACTTCTCTTGATAATCGAAACTCTGTACCTCCTTTGTGCTTTCTTCCTCAAAAGTAAACTTACCACCGCAGCCACGACTTTCTAACCATTTATTCATATCATCCATATTCTGGAAGAAAGGTTTTGCAGCCTCGAAAGCAGGGATACTTGTAGACCATCCTTGTGTTGGAACAAGGGTCGTATTGTCGGAAGCCACATAGTAATGGTCGACCGAGATAATAGGCGTATCTTTCTCTATATCCAACCAATAAGGGATGGTTACCGCTGATGTTCCATCAGAGAATGATATAAGTTGCACTGACCATAGATAACGATTCTCTACGCTAGCACCTTGAGGAGAGGATGTCCATCCACGCAACTCAGTACCACTTACAGGGGCAAGAGGCATCTCGGATTGAGAGTTTGAAAACAGGTAATATTCCGTTATGCCAGTTACTTCTAACTGCTTAGAAAGATAAGCACCAAGGCATACTTTCTGCGTTGTTTCAAGCGTATTACCTTTCTTATCTTTTAGGATGCTGTATTTCCATATATATTGCTTATCACCAACTCCATGTATTGGGGCAGTATCGTACTTGCAATGTGTAGTAAAGAAACACAGGCGGTTTAGATCGCCTATCTCACGTAAAGCGGAATTATCAAACTCGACGCCTAAGTGGGCAAAGAGGCAATCTAAGAAGTAAAGCACATAGAAACAAACACCCGATTGCGGTCTATCCGCATCCAGTACCCAATAAGGGTAAAAGTCCTCATACGTATTTGTTGCATCCTTCGGATTAATGGTGTCAGAGCTAGTCTTCCCTTCTTCTAATCCTAAGTGCTTATAGCACACACGGGCATTACAATACGGCTTGTTAGGATATGGTTCAGAAACATTAATAAACGATTTAGTTACCTTAGGGATATTCACACGCTTATCATCGGGGTAGTCGTGTGTTGTTTTCACAACCGCCTCTTGAATGGTACTACCAGCCTTAACCTCACATGTACCAGGATAAGAAAAGCCTAGAGCTTGTGGTTCGAAGGTAGCCGATGCGGTGTCGTTCTTTGGGGAAGAGAGGGAACGTTTAGACTTCTTGCTTTTCCTATAAGTTATAGTTGCGTGAAACTTATAGTCGCAAGTAGCTTTAATATTACCAATCTTCTCACCTATCAAAATCTTATCCTTTACGGGAATGTCCCGACAAGACAAATCGCCTATAAGATCCGTGAAGCTCTGCGTTGCGGAATCTACATTCATAGATAGATTGCCATCAAGTTCCTCGTCCTCTGCTAGCTTTGCGCCACCTGAACGGAATGGTAAGCCGTCAACAATAATCTGCATGGGGGTATGCTCTAGCGAAACAGGGCGGAGGTCACTAATAGGGCTGTCCATATTCTGCACTAAAAAACGATTACCCTCCATAGGGATAGGAACAGGATAGGAAAACATTTCCGTTTCATTGAAGAGCGGGTTCTGATCATCTATATCAATAGAGAAGTCCTCTGGAAGGACTATCTCTTTCCCTTTTGCTTTTATAGCTATATGACTTTTCATTACTTATCTTTATTTGGGTTAAGGGGTAAGATGGAAGCCTTTTCGTACAAGGAGATATTCTTCTTATTGTCGGAATAGATAAGAGCTTCATTGTGGGCTTCGATAATCCTATGTCCATAATCAAAGAGCTTACCTCCCATCTGATGTACTTCGGAAGCATCAAAGCAAGTGGTGTGGCAACAAGCTACCGCAAAGGAACGGTCGTGTAACTCCAGATGTCCTGCGATGATATTCGCTGTAGCATAATCGTACAGATATATCTTTGACAAACGTTCACGGCAATAGACAGAGGCATGATCAGTAGCGTGGATAGTTGCCATTCCTATGACATACACATTAGCCCTTCCGCCAAAATGTAGCTCTTCTTTACAATTTGAAACGAGTATCATACCATCATCCCGTCCCTCGTTTAAATACAATCCTGCCTTATTCATCTCCTCCTTATACTCGTGATAAACACTAGAGATAGCAGCCACGGCGGGGTAGGGGACTTCCGTTAGCAAACCATTCCAATACTTCTTCCATGCCTGGACCATTTCAGGTACGGACGAAGCTGCTTGGAAGTCTGCACGGCTCTCAGCACAATTACCACTATGAGCAAGAACTTCAAAGGACATTCGTTTAAACTTATCGTAATCTGTAGCCATATCTATTTACTTTATTTTGTCCATCTCCTCACTCTCTCTAGCCATATTCTCCATGTGTTGAAGTACTATCTGAAATGATTGTCGGTTTACCTTATCTTCATCCAGCCCTAAATACTTCTCCATAGTAGCGGTTGTTCTAGTATATAATTCAAGGGGATTAGCAATCTTACCTTCTATCTTTTGCGTTTTGAAGCAACGGGGGTAATGACGCTGTAAATAGTGCATCATACCTTGCCACCAGAATAGGATTAGCTGCCAATCAATTTCATCAAAGTTACGAAAATAAGGAGCATTATCAGAAAACTGATTGGACTGATAAGCCCATTCTTTGCGAACCTTCTGACTTTGCTCTTCCACAACGCTAACCTTTCCGTTAAAGATACAAGCTAAGAACATCGCACGAGTGAGGTCTACCGTCTTTGCTTGTTTCATCAAATCACGTTGAGATACTTTATCTCCATGCTGCGCCATTTGGAGTAATGTATTGTTCTGCTCCACATAAAGAGCCATATAATCTTGCGCTATACGATAACGAGACCAAGAGAAGTCCTGCATTAAAGTTGCTGGTCCGTGGAACTCCTTACGGAACAGGCAGAAGCCTTTGCGACGCTTAATAGAATCGAAAGGGAAAACTAATAAGCCGATAGACTTCTCCCTATCCAACCAATCAAGCATACCCGCCTTTTCCTTACCTGTTATAACATCTTTCTGGGGGTCAATCCAATAAGATATTTGCCATAGATATAAGTTAAACTTACCTCCATTTTGTGCTGTCAACCTATCAAACAAGTTCAGCCAGAAACGCTTCCATTTAGAACAACGAAAGCGAACCTCATAATACTGGGATTCAACAGGAACACGAGGATTAATAGGGGACAAAACTTCTAAGCCTGCAAAAGCAAAGAACAAAGCTATCTTTGCCGAGTGCATGGAGAATGGCTTATAACGGGTTGAATTGCTAACCCCCGTTCTAAACACTCTTGCTATGGTACGGAGTTCCTCAAGCGTACAATGGTTCCACGAGTGAGGAAGATGTAGATTGATTCTAGGTGCAGTTTCAAACATAAGCTAGTTTAATGAAGGTGTAACAAATATGACGTTCCCATCTTGGTTATTCTCGAAAGTGGTTTTATTAGGAGATTCTGTAGCAACAGGGATATAAAGGGGAGATAGTTTCAGTACCTCTGTCCAATCTTCTAGGAAGTCCTGCTGATGTACCTTGATGTATTCCGCACAAGAGGACAAAAGGGCGACAGCTTCATTATGTGCTTGTTCCTTACGTGGGTCACCAACCTTTATTGCCATTGTGCGAGACTCTAGATGACGTGCAGTAGCTTTACGAAGATAATGGATAATACGGAGAAGAAGTTTCTCTTGTGTACCCTTTGTTGCTGTATCAATTAACTTCTCCAACAAATCCTCTCCAATAACAGGTGCAACTATATCCTCTTGTATATAGCGCAAATCAGGAAGCATTGTGATGAATTTCTCTCTATTATCATAAATATTGAGATATTCTTGAAGTACTTCAGCAGAAGGAATGATCAAGCTAGCGGCAAGATAATAGTAACGGCTTTTCTGCCATAGTTCCGCAATCTTTGCTTTTTCGGTATCGCTATTTTCTTTAGCATTCTCTTTTGGTTTCTCTATCTTCACCCAACTTTCTAATGTCGTTAGCAAACGATTTACGGCAGCATGAGACTCACGATAACAAGTAGCTTTATAGGCTTGGATGGTTTTTTCTTCAGCTTTACCATAATTATCAGCTGTAGAAACATTAACTCCCGACCCATTTACGCTTATAGCTTGCATATCGATGGAACGACCGAGCGCATCAAAAGTGATACATCGTTGTGCTAACGAAAGTAATTGTTGATAAGGAGATAAAGGATTGTTTGACAGAATATCATCAATAAAGGTACTGATACCATTACTATTCGCAAGATCACGATAGTACTCTAGCAAAGATTCATAGAGAGGCGTTCCTAATTTGTCCTCTAAGAAATCATGCTCACTACTATCCAAATAACCACTAATAGTCTGAATATTATCCAGAGCGTTAGCAGGTGAATACAATCTTAATTCCTCAAGTGTTGTTACTAACATACTTTATTCCTCCTCTTGTTTAGTTATTCCCGTCTTACTTCTATCGAGCGTTGTCATAACCTCTCGACCTATTTGCCAACGCAAGTGCTCATCCCATTCATTGAAACGGGAGACAACCTCCAACGCTTGCAAAAGGATTTGTTGAGTAGGCGACATCTGTATCTGTTTCAATAGATAACGCTCACGCAAATCTGTTCCGCCGCCTTTTCCTAATAGGCTTAAAGGGGACGAACCGAGTAATTGGGAATCAAGTCCCATGGACATAAAGATAATACTGCTCACTTCGGCTGTTTCCTTTTCATTAGCAGCTACAGAATCTTTACTACTACTTTCTACTTCTACAATTTCAAACGACTTATGCTCTTTACCATCACTTCCAAAGAAAGTAAAAGCAACAAGAGATTGCCCGCTATTATCTCTATTCCCTAACCAAGTATTAATCTCTTTGTAAAGTTTGTCACGTATTTCATCTTGCTTTACTGTGTTTGATCCGACTTTCTCTTGTACAAAGAGCTGTTGTAAGTAAGCATTATGAATGTAAATAATGCGCCCTATAATATTGCTATTCTTCTTACGATTATATCGGTCGGATATAATTGTAGAGAGATACTCATAAATATCTCCACTAAAAATAGAATGCCAAGAGGGTACAGGATAGTAAGGACGTCCAACAGTTGGATAGTAAGATGGGAAGATGAATCGGGTGGGGCGTTCCTCTTTCGATACATTCGACTGGCGAGCCTTTCTAACAGCTTTTTGAAGGTCGGCTACTGGAGTAGTAGGACTTAAAGCTGGATAAGCTGCGAAAGAAGTGTCTGTTCCGTTTGACGTAACAGAAGGCTGATCCATCCAACTATTACTTACATAAACATAGTTGATGCGATTATCCTTATCCATTCGTTCCAATCGGCAAGAATGTGCTGGACGATAAGAAAGCCCGACCGCCTTAGGTTTCCACGTTTTAGAATCAACAGGGTTCCCTTTTTCATCAATCGCTTGCTGATTCAAAAGGATTTCAGGGAAACACATCCAAAGCATTTGCATATCCCCACTAAGAGATAAGTAAACATGCTTGAGGTTATTGTTGTTTAAGAACTCCCGTAACTCCTCGGACGTTGTCTTCCATTGTTCTAAATCCTTTTGCAATTCGGATATTTCCTCTTTCAACGTGCTCTTGATGTCCTCATCATCGTCTGGATTAAAATATGAATTTTCAGAGAAAGAAAGGTCGTTAGAGGAGGAAAGATTACGCAACTCACGCTGTTTGTCGATGATGAGCCCACGAATCAATTTGTCGGCTGACAGATAAGGTATATCCTTTTCTGTTATATTTCCTCCAACATACTGCGTATAATGATACATTGGTTCTGGCCCTCTACCGATACAAAGGTCGTTATTAAACTTCCAACCAGCAGCAGTATAAGACAGAATACTTGAAAGAAGGGAAACCACATTCGGGATATTATTCCCAGCTCCCCAGTCCATCCAGCCTAAGTCTTTCGTGCCAATATTGTCTACACCTCCTTTATGCTCTTGACCGCTACTCGAAAAAGCCGTAGCAACTCGGTGCTTTCCGCCGTTACCGCCATCGAAAGCCGATGATGCCGTCTGGAGTTGTGAATGGATAAACTCGTTCCACGTAGTCTCCTGTCTCTCGTTTCCAGTAATGTAATGTCCTGGATATAAAACAGAATAACCCTTGCTTTCCAGCTCGGCTTGTTTCTTTTTGAGTCCATTAGTTCCAACTACCTGACTCACATTTCCTTTACCTTTCTTTGTTCCCATATATATCCTTAGTGAGTAAAAAATCTAACGCCATCAACCTCGATAATAAGATAATCACAAGCTATACGAATCTCGCCACTATTAACGAACTGAATCATACGTTGGTGCCGCATCAAATCAACTTTCAAACAAACGACATTTCCCTCTTCTAAGATTCCACTTTGAGTAACAAATCGAATAAAGAAAGGTACTCGTTCTATCATCTTTGCATCAGCGGGAGGATTATATCCCGTGGTACGCAAGCCCGTTGTTGGGTCTTCCCAAGAGAATTTCTCTGTATAATTCCTTAGTTGTTGGAAGGAGAGTTTTGGTTGTTGTCTCGGCATACGATAGATTCTTAATTGACACAACAAAGATAAAAATACTCCAGAATATGGTTAGGACAATACGCTTTCAGAAAAGGCTAAAATAGTCCTCAAAAAAACGTAGGTACATTTTCGTAAAAACGGAGGTACGTTTTACCAAAAACGGAGGTACGTTTTCTTAAAAACCTATATACGTTTTTTCTAAAGGGTATTTATGCCTTTCCGATAACGTATATATATAATGTTAGAAAACTACTAACGGGAACCACCAGGGAAACACATTCCCCCCATGTGATAAAGGAAGTATTTACAACCAAGAAACAAAGAATCGAAAGCATCAGTACCATCTGTTCTGTACTCTAAGCGAACAGCATCATCAGCTTCCTCCGAAAGTTTCTCACCCGACTTATCTTTTCTGAATCCTTTGTAACCAATAGAAACCTCCGCAGTCTCAAGGGCAACGATGAGAGCCTCGTTATTTTCACGATTAAAACGAATGGCAGGATAAGTCGCGCCAGCAAGACTTTCGTTTATATCCTTATACTTTTGCTCATGTTCCATCGGGCGTCCCATATCAATAGCATTGACTGCCCAACCGAAACGGGTCAATTCGGATATAACAATGTCCTTAAAATCTTCAGACTGGACGGCGTAAACACGGAATTTTGCTGTACTATCATAGAAGAAAGTTACGTTATTGTTCTTTGCTCTGTGTGGAGCATAATAGCGACACCAGTCTTGACATAGCTCTCGAAGTTTACGTTCATTCTTCACATACATGGAGGAAATTACATTTAAGGCTTCCACGCCATCACGTGGATAAAGCTGCCCTGTAACCATCCAGTTGATATTAGCATTATAATCACAAGCTATATAAAGGGGCAAACTATCAACAACATCTCCATCACGTGTACAATCTTTCAGATCTTGTAAAGCACCAAAATCGGGCGTCTCATAATCCGTATCAATTTGCTGTCCACCACTTATGGTACTGGCTGTCTTCAATCTGAAAGAATCATCAATCGCTGGGCAATCTTCATCTATATACCCGTGAACATTCTCAATATCAAGATTAGAGTAAAAGCCATCATTACTCTTCGTTTGCTTCATACCGAGAATACTGATTGAAAAGACAATCGGCGGAAGGTCACGCTTCATCTTGGCAATATAGTTCTGACCAATCAGATCAATATTATCAAGTGTGGACGCACGATAGAAGGTAAAAGCATTGCAACGTAACTCATTTATATGCTTTGCGTACTTCTTAGAATTGCGTAACATTCCTAACTCGAAATGCTCTTCGGGGGTAAGGATAAACTCATAGTTATAGACTAATTCTGCATCAGAAGCAGAGATAACATTATAAGCTACGAGTTGTTGCAGAGCGTTTTTGCTCACGTTCTGTGCATTATTGGGGGCAACGATATGGAAAGCCCCCTCACGAGCTTTGATAGCATCAGCTAAAGCAAGGATGCGAACTTTCTCTTCCTCCCGCAAAACAATCACCTCATGCTTTGTCATCTTAGCCCGACGCAGAAGTTCGTTGAAATAGATAATCCTGTCAGCATACTTTGTTAACTCATCCTGAATCTCACGATAAGTCTTACCAGAGAAGTTACCCATTTCAATCTTTAAGTCTAACTTATCCTCTTCTTTCTCTAACCAATTCCCCTTTGCGGTTAAGGAAGCGTCAGAAGCAAAAAGAGTAGACTTATAAAGTGGGTTCTGTTCAGAGAAAGCTGGGTCACTCAAAGGATGTGTTATACCTGATAAAGCAGGCATAACCTCTCCATCAATTTTCGACTTAGACATGAATTTACACTCATCTGCAACGATAGAGTTTGCCGTAATAGAGTTCGCACTACCACTAACCGCTAAAGAGATTAATTGCCAGTAAGAACCATTGGCAAACCAAATACCATTATCATAAGTCTTAGGCTTTAGAATAGGGGAGGGAACCCACTTAGGAGGTCGCCCCCAGCCAAAGTGTGTACCTTCCTTTAAACCATAGAAACGTTCCAAAGCAGCAATAGTACCAGGGACTGTACGAGTATAGAGTTGCTTTCGACTATTACCTAACCAAAGATTAGTACCACGTGGCATAGACATACTAACGGTATAGATACGTGGACCAATAACGCCGTCTGTCTTTCCAAAACGACGTGCGCCCAATACTCTTACATCCTTTGCACCAGCATAATAAATCTGCTGCTGCTTTTTATTCATATAAACGTCTCTACGATTCATTACTCTGCTGCGTTTGGATCTAGTTCCTCATAAAAATCTTTCTCAGGCTCTTCCTTAGAACCCTCATCAGCTAATTGCCAAGTTCCATCTTCTGATTCAACAAGGTCTGTAAATTCCTTAGAAGTTAAGCCAAAGCGTTTTGCCAACCTTCTCTTTTCTTCATCGGTGTAATTGACTTGATCACTCTTAATAACAGAGACATCACCAGTAATATTAATGTCCGTTGTAGGCATCTGTTCGGAAGCATTCTCATCCTCTTTAAAGTCATTATGAAGGCGCATCTTTAGGTCTGCACCCGATTTTACACTTCTTGCATCCCCACGTTTCATTCCTTCACGAACTAACCAATCAGACGCATCCATAACCTTTGCTCGTTCAATATTATCAACGGGGGTATCAAAACGACCAACAATCCAATTAAACACCGCCACATCATTACTAATTTCAGTAATGGTACGAGGAGTGCCAGGTTTAATTCTAAGTGCTTCAACGTATGACCTTGCTACTTCTCTTTTATTATCGTCTATAGCATTCTCAGATGTCTCAAGAAGAATAGAATATTCCCTTGCTGCTAAACGGCGCATAACATCAGCAGGACGGATTTGCTTATCCTGTTGCCAAACTTGATAAGCCTCGTAAGCCATTCTTGCTCGAAACTTCTGTTCCAAGGTCATATTCATTCTGTCAATGGTAAGTCCCCCTAACATCCAGCGTTCTACCTTTTCTAAATATTTAGAAGATGGTCTACTCATATATTATCCTTTCTTTTTAAAACCTTTAAGAGCTTCTCCAGGTATCTCGCCAGGATGACTCTTAGCATAATCAATATAGGGCTGGTATCTTTTTGCCTTTTCTTTCCCTATCAACTTAGTTAACTCTTTAAGACGCTTCTCAAGTCCACGGATTCTGACAGGGGTATTAGGCTTGTCCGTGCGCACAATATACTTCATCAACTTTAGAGCAGCTTTGTGCTTCTCTTCTTCCTTTGCCCTTTGCTTAGCCTGCTTCGGGTCGTTATATTCTATCTCCCTGTTTACTTGCTCTCGGAATCCTTCAGGCATCTTATTGTAATAAAAGCGAAGAAGATGACGAAGCCCTTTAATGTCTACTCGCTGTTTCTTCATTTGTTTCTGATAGCGTGTATCATCTCCAAGTCGCACATATACCTTTGCTAACTCATTATCCACTTTATCGTAGATCTTACCATACCCTTCCGTATAATGTGCTGCTGCTTTAGCATATTGACTAATATCTTTTGGACTACCTCCAGCCAAAGCTAAGGCTTTTGCTTGTTCCGCATTACTTGCGGCAAGAGAGCGTAAATCACGAATGCTATCTACTGCGTCCTGTAAAGCAGGAGATAATAACCACTTTAGCTGGTCAAGATGTAACCTTGTTCCGGCGTTGGGCATTCTAGGAGGAATAACAACTTCCAAACGGGGACTCTCCAAAAAGCTATTATCCTCAGAAAATAACTGCGGTTGAATCTTTTCTCTTTCTTTCCGTTCCTGCTCTGCCTTTAACTTACGTGCGGCAGCTTCGGCTTTTGTTGGGCGACCAACATGTGGCTTGAGTAAAGAGGGGTCAGTAAGGTCTATTGTCTGGATAGAAATATACTTCTTCAATTCCTCTTGCACCTTATCTACATAACGGCGCATAGGTTTTATTTGACGGTCATATTCTCCAAAGCTGGAGGCATCATAAACAAAAGAACGACAGAACAAGAAAGAAGAAATAAGCCAAAGTCCTCTTTCCATAGCCTCTCTATCTTTCTTTACCCAAGAGCAAGAAGGACTCTCTAAACGAGGTAAGGTTCGCCCCGTCCATAGTTGAAATTCTTTTAACCATGCCCGTTGTTCATTTTCAGACATTGAAGAGAAAAGTTTATTTTCTATCATAGACGCTTGTTTTTCTAATAACAAAGTTACGCCTTCTTTTTAAAATGTGTAGGACAGGAAAAAGCCTATCTATAAGGAAAAACCTTATAAATAGGCTAACTTTTATTACATAATTATGACTAAAAAGCGTGTCTTATGAGTGTAAGCCTGAAGCAGGAGAGGCACTACCAGAAGCCTTTGATGCAAGGAGAGAGTCCCAACCTGCGGTAGGTTCCTTTACATAAAGGTTAGGATAGAATACTGGCTTTAGAACAGCCTCACAAGTAGTATTGCGCTCGTCAGAGGCTTGTGCACCGGTCGTAGTCTTGATACCACCATCTTCGAACTTGATATTCCTGATAGGGTCATACATAATCTGAGACTTTCCATTTTCTGGGAAGATAAGGAAAATCTTGAGGTTATTCAGCGAACGACCATACTTAGAAACAAGCTCATTCACAAGGTCAATAACAAATGTGCCTTTCAACGAAAAGCCCTTGTTATTCTTCAGTGAAGAGCCTTCTATCTTCTGACTTTCGTCCTTACAATCGAAACGATAAAGTCCCTTACCACTCTCAAACTCTGGTGTGTTGTAAACATTGTCTTCAGCTGTAAGTGGTCTCTTCAACTCACTCTTTACACCGACATAGACTACAGAACCCATACCAGCGAGATTCTCTACGCAACTCTCTGTATCGAGAATATTACCCAAAGTTGGGCATTTTACTTCTGCCATATCTGTTTATATTTTGTAGTTTAATGAAAAGAATTAGCAGGGAGGAGTAGATTCCTCCCCGCTAAATGTAGAACTCTATTTTGAGAAGATTGCCATTAATGACATTGGATAACCATCGGTGACAATCGTAATATCCTCCGCTGTCTTGCCGTTACTCCAACGAACAAACTTATTTGATCCTGTCTTTACAGCCTTCAAGGTGACAGAAGTATTAGGAGCGTACTCCTTCGTTGGGTCGTTCTTTGCGCCATCAACCTGTACTGTACCTAACTTCTCATCGTTTGATGTAACAACGAGGGTCGCATTCTGATAGTCACCAGAAACCAATTTATCCTTGATAGCAGCTGTACTTACGACGAAAGCAGAGGACAAAGGATTCAAGATGCGACAACCTTGAATTGACTGAACCTGGAAGATGATGTCTTCCGCATCATCATCACTTCCTTCACGGACAGAAATCTTTGTTCGGCTATCGGTAGTATTGACACCATACTCAAGGTTTCCCTTGATTGTAGCCATCAAACGTTCACCCTCGCCATAGACATCTGAAGGAACAAAGGTAATGTTAGGGTGTTCTGTAACTTTAAAGTTAATGGTGCCATCAACATAAGTTACACCCTTGTTACCATGCCACTTATTTGCATAAGCAGTCTCAATGTAAGAAGCACGGGTGGTATCACAATAGATAAGCACCTCTTTCTGACTCTTGAGTGATGGGTTCCACTTCTGAATCCACTTCTCAACAGCTAACCAAGCAGCAATGTCTTTGTCATCAACAGGAGCACTGATAGCGTCACAAGGGATAAGGTTACCCATAGCCTCGCTAATAATACCATCCTCGATGTCATGGGCAACAAGTGTGTGATAACCATCCATCAAAGATAATGCACCCTTAGGACCATTCTCGTCGTTCTGAAGATTTCCATGGAACAGGTTCAAGAAAAGATCCTCTCCATAGGTCGAAGTGATTGCCAAGAAAGCTGCCTCAGAAAGAGGGTAAGAGAAGTCAGACGAACCTTCTACTGGATAAGGAGTCTCCACATAGTTGTCACGATTGTCACGGAATCTATTCCATGTCAACTTAGCAACTAGTACACGCTCTTTCAGGAAGCCAATCTTGTTCTCTACAGGAGTACCAACAACCTTACGGCGTGTTGTACCACCCTTACGAGCCATGATGGTCTTGGTGTTCTTAAACTGAACACCACTGATAACGTTGATACCGAGGCGAGTCATTTCCTCTGGACGGAAATAACTTGCACCCATGACGATTTGTGGTGCAAACTGATCAACAATGTGAGTCAGGTTGTTTTTACCGATAAATTCTGGTTTTGCCATACTGAATAATGGGTTTATTTGTTATACTTTTTATTATTATCGAATCTCTTATGCTATTATCGTTCTGTCTTTGAAGCAGCAATAGCGTTTAGTCTTGCCTTGTACTCCTCTAAGGCTTTTGCATTTTCTGCTGGACTCTTAGAGTGATCATACTTCGGTGCGCCTACAACAAGTTGTGCGTCATGAGTGCCAGAGCCGTTGTTTGCAGGTGCAGCACCTTCATCTTTCTTTTCAGAAGGAGTGCTAACAAGAGCCTTAATCTGTTCGTCACGGTCAGCAATAGTCTGCTGAGCTTCTGCCAGTTGAGCTTTAACGCTCTCAAGCTCTTTCTGTACTTCAGCTAAAGCTGTATCAGAGGTGCTCTTCTGTTCTGTAAGGGCAGTCTCGTTAGCTGACTTCAATTCCTCAACTTGCTTGTTGTGCTCTTCGTTAGCCTTTGCCACAGCTTCAGAAACAGCCTTTTCGGTAGCCAGTTTAAGCTCTTCTGCATTCAACTTCATCTTTCCGACGAGAGCATTAGCTGCATTAAGTTCTACACGTGTAGTTTGCGCCTGTGTTAGCGTTTCTACGAGTTTGTCACAAAGGCTCAAGTCGAAGTGAGTACCTTCTTCTGTAACAACCAACTCACTAACGCCACAAGCGTCTGCAATGGTTTGATACTTTTTATTCATTGTATTTTTGTTTTTAGTATTACTATTCTCAACTCTTTCTGATGCCGGGTTTCCCTTCTCTTCAGCAAGTTTTTTAATACGTTCTATACAGCCAGCCAGCGTGCTTTGTCCGTCAACAAGAATACCCTCTACGTCCTTTGCATCGAACATCTTACCATGTAAATGTTCGTCTGTAGCCTTTGGACAAGCAGCTTTTACATCGTTTCTAAACTCAACACCAAGGTCGGTTAATTCCTTTATCAGCAAAGAATCGTTATTATCATTAGCGATGTCACGCACCCACTTGTTCTTATCAAAAGACTCAGGCTCATAGATTTCGTGATAAGTTTCGCTGGTGTATTTATTCTTAGAGCCATCCTTTTGGGTATAGAACGCCGCCATGACACCTATACAACCTATACTATCCTTAGGGTGCATGTAATATCTCTCATCGCAGAAAGAAGCTAGATACATACCTGCAGAAGCACACATACCATCTATGAAAGCCAGTACAGGTTGCTTTCTTTCGTGGGCAAAGTCGATAGCTTGTTGAAAATCATTCTTAGCCCAAGCGGAACCTCCTGGAGTATCTATATAGAAGATGTGTCCCAAGCAGTTCGGTGAACTTGCTGCCTGCATCATAAGGTCTCTAAGCTCAACACTACCATAAGAACAAGCCCCGCCATTACGAGTTATCGGACCGAGAACATTCACGACATTCACAAAAGGAACTTTAGGAACTACACCTTCACGATAAGCACTCCCCCCATTGTCAACAGCATACTCTTTTATTTCTTTGCTTGACAACGTAAGGAACATACCTAAAGGCTTACCCTTTGTTTCCAAGGCAACGTGACCATTAAGATTATTCTCAATAGCGTCACGAACTCCGTGAACAAAGTCAGGAGATACCATCCACTTCTTTGTTGTAAGAATTTCTAAAAGTCCGTTAGTGCGTAATCCGCTCATAAGTTTTTGTTATTAAGTTGTTATCCTGAAACAATCCTCTTACCAAGGAAAGTAAATTTCGATTGAAGTACAACGCAAAATTAAGGGCGAATCCAGAACATATAAGGACGCATTTAGGCTAAGAATGGCTACTATTGGGCAAAAAAATAGTGCGACCCTCACGGGCAGCACTACTAAAAATCGACTTTAATTGTGAAACATTAACCTTTAAAACAAATCATTTTTACCTCAACTAAACTTAAATTCATTTCAATATATAAGTGATGAATACTCTAAGAAAATGTTTATAACATCTTTATTCTATTACTCATTGACAACATCTTTACCTTAATTAATAAGGTGGATGCGGAACTACTCGTATCCTCTACGTCATAAGACGAGGCACTTGGGCAGGAGTAGGTCATTCGTCTTGACCCATCAGTGAGTGTATAAACGGCTATAAAATCAACGCCAACCAACGTGTTTAAGGCACTTCTTGCCGTATCTTCCCCATCTGTAAGGGTCATTTGGAGATCATGAGTATATACTAATCCACTGGGGTGCCTATCACTCGTCACCTTCAGTACTGGACTATCAGCCAACTCACAATCAGCCATGTCCCCCACCGAAAAAGATATAACGGGTTGCCCCAACGTTACATTATTAATAGAAGACAATGCTATACCAAAAGGCAAAGGGATAGTACAATCAGCCGTTTTATATAGCTCTACCTTCACAATATCATCAAGGAATGATTCCCGACATTTATCATTATTATCCATATTATTCTTCCTCTTAAAATCCTTTTTATAAGGCTTTTTAGCCACAAAAAGAACTTACATGAAAATCATATTAAAACGTGAAATATTTAACATTTTATAATAACCTTTTTAACATTACTTTTAGTCTATGAGTCTCTGCCTTCGCCTCCTAGTTTCTTCCGCATCAACACGTTTTATATCAGGGTGGATATACTCTCTCTCGTCTTCAACGAGTTTATAAGCATCACGCAACCACCGATTGGTCATGCGTAAGAGGGTTGAACGTTCTTTGTTATCAGCACCAACAGGGATGCCATATCTAAGTAAAAAGCGTTCCATTGTCTCTACATGTCGACGATGAATCCCTACAGCATGACAATAGTCCCTATCGGCTTGAAACCATCCTAAAACCGTCCTACTGAACTCGCATTGCAGGATATATCGAAGGTCACGGGCTGGAGTTTGCTCCAAAGAATAACTGGGGTTTACCCTGTGTTGCTTATCACCTATGACAACCTCCTTGGGAAGCTCTATGCAAAGATATTCCGTTTTTTCTCTAGAAGGGTCATAACGTTGCCCCGTCAATGTACAGATTTCAGGGTGAGTAAGCCATTCTTCTCTGTCACGAGGCAATATCACCTCGCCACCAAAAGGCGACATTCCACGGAGCATATTCTGCCAAGATTGCTGCGAATAACAGCCTATCTTGATTTGCCTTTCTACAGGAAGAATACTAATACCATGGTTTAACACGAAGGCTTCATCTGAGAAACGGCAGAAGCGAACAGGCTCAAAACAGGTCAAGGGCTTATCCTCGTCACGATTGCGATAGTAAGCAGCCGTTGTGTAGGGGGTTTTCAAATAGACACAACTCATAGCATTTTACTTTTTATTATTAGCGTTCTTTGCCTTTATCTTTGCCGCTTTCTCGGCATAAGTTTTCATGCGTTTATCAACATAGTTCGTTATGCTTTCGGCATACTCAGCAAAGAGTTCTTGTTCGTCGACACGCATCTTCATGCGTGTAGCTCCAAAGAAATCGTGCATCTGACGTAGGGCAGCCGTGACCCCATCCATCTGTTCACAATTCATGGATTTGTCTTTAAACAAATCGTGAATTTTGGAATTGATGTCCGTAACATAACCTTCAAGCATATCGGCTAAGAAAACAGTACTATTCACCAATCGGGAAAGCTCATCCCGTTTTCGTAAGGTTTCTTTGTCCGTTGGGAGTTCTTTATAGTACTCCAACATCTCTTTCTTCTCACGATGTGTTACTTGAACAGAACGCAACACACATACCTGGAGCATTCGGTCAGCGAACCATCTATCAGCAGCTTCAATTTGTTTCAAAGCCGCATGAAAGCCTGCGTCCTTCATTCTATCCATATATTGATAGATGTGTTTGCGCCTTTTTAGCTTCTCAATCCACTCTTGCGAATGGAATAACATATTCAAAGTATCAGCGTTTTGCTCAGGAGTTAAATCCTCCAAATCCCAGTTGTAGAGGGCAGGTGATACTATAGCCTTAGCCCTCTTGCGCGCCATCTCTTCCGCTTTCTTATTACCCATGACGTTAAACCTCCTTATGTCCTCGATGTAACATAGGCTTTTTCTCATAGAAAGGAACATCCTCTTTCGCCTCCGCTTTCTTAGGCTCGGCAGCAGAAGTCTGTGCAGATTCATTCCCCAAGAAGGCATCCAATCGAATGATCTCATCACGAAGATAAAACTCTGCTTTGCGCAAGTCTTCTATTTGCTTTACTAAATCATCCTTGCCCTCTTCATGCTTTAGCCCAGCACGCCAGCAATACTTGATTACATTACCAACATTAAAGTTATGATGCCGAACAATATTGAGGCATTCCACACCGCTAGGGTGAGTGTTGTAATGTTTAGGATGATTTACCATTTCAAGTTTGTTTGATGGCATACCACTTTGCTTACCATCAAGATTTTCATTCTTAGTCATTGTCTTTGTTTTTAAGTTAAATTCTAATTCTATTTGTTTTAAAGAAGAGGGGAACTCCTAAAGATTACCCCTATTTATCATAAATCTCATTATGCCAATTCAAGGCGAAGTGCCTTATAGTTCCTTTTTCTTTTAGTCAGCGGAGCTGATAAACCAGTTATCAGACTCCGCCAAACATGGATAATACCAAAATATAATTATGAAAGAAAAAAGTACCAATCCACGAATTAGTTTAACCAGCTACTGGTCCAACATTCTCATCAGAACCACCGCCATGTTCCGTTTTCTTCTTGTCCTTTTCGCTTTCAGCGATGTCGCCTTCCACTACAGGAGCACCCGAGGCGTCAACCTTTGTCCAGCTAACTTCCTGCTCAAAGCGGTCGCTGAAAGAGATACTCACGGTACAACCCATACGGCTTCTGCCTTGGCTGGCATTAACCATTGAGGCTTTGGCTGGCTTGCCTTCCTTGTCTTTTACTGAGCAATGCAGGTTGGGATAAAGCGTAATAAACTTCTCACCCATACTACATCTGAACCCCTTTAAGACATTAAGCTGAACCGTCTCCATAAACTCGCTGACAGCAGCTCGCATAATAGAAGGCTCAATGCTCGTCTTCCGACAGGCTTCACGACAAAGCTCTTCAAAGGAAAGATTCCCGTTTAACACTGGCATAGCATAAAAACTATGCGTTCCTGTTTTCTTGTTTTCTCGGACGGTGTACTTAATCTGAGCCATATCCTAGAATTGTTTAAGTATTACTATTATGTTAACACCACAAAGATACTACATCACTATCACAAGTATAGGACAAGTTTTTCTCTGCCATAAAACCTAGATCAAGGCGATATGAGTATCTATAGATTGTCAGACCCACTTCCTATACTTTCTCTGACCCACTTCCTATACTTTCTGGGTCATAGAAAGTATACTATCTCGGTCAGACTATCTATAGTAACCCATTTTGCCTTTCCCATCATTCGTCCTCCAAACGGGTATTAACCCCACCATCAATCAGCATGAAAGCCAAGAGAAGTGTTACGAAAAAAGCCAAGACAGAAACGACAATGCTCGTCCAAAGAGGTAATGCCTTTGCTACATTTTCCACAATAATCTCAAAGCACATTCCGAGATTGAAAGCTACACACGTAAAGAGTAGCACTATCAGCTTAGGTCTATTTCTCTTTATCTTCATCGTTCTCTTCTTTTTGAATCTTCTTATCTAAGTCCTCAGAAAGTATAGACTTTCCACCCATATAGTTCCAGAAACTCACAAAGGTTGCCCTTAAAGCAATGGAAACAGCGTGGGTAAAGCCCTCACTAGCCAACATTGCGATTGCTATGATTCCTGCAGCTTCTTTTGCTTCGTTCCGGTTCGACTGAACGTTTCCTAGCGTATCAATCGTTAAGATGCTAAAGCCTAACTCTTTGGCTAATTCTACGGAAGCTTCAATGTGCTTCTTGTACTCTTCCATGAGTTCATCTTGTTTCTTCTTTTCCATATTCTTTATGTTTTAAAAGTTAATGTGCCGAGAAGGGGAATCGAACCCCTTTCCATCCGACGCTCATCCCATACTTAGGACGATCCATCCGCACTACCTGCTGCGGTTACCTCGACTAGTTATTAAAAGCCTCACTATACTCACGTACCATGAGGAAAGTTATTAATACATCAGTAACAAAACGTTTTCTGAATGAAAAATAAAAGAGTCGTTATAGTCACTACTACAACTTTTAGAATCTACAAACTGTCTAAACCTACATATTCTTTTTGTGGAGGAGAGAGGGAATCGAACCCCGTTGTCTTATAACAATATAAGATTTATGTGTAAGAAACAACACATATCACGCTACCATTCGTGAAATAGTCCTCCAGAAAAGCTGCTATTCTCCCGAACCACAGCTATTATTATGGACTATTCATTAACTCCAAAGCCATAAAAGACTCTGTTTCTTTATATCTCACTATTACAGAATTTCCAATTCAAAACCTCACGATACTCACGTAGGGTGAGGGTAAGAACATGATTAAATTTAAATTAAGCGAACGTAGCAGTCGCTACTGCCATCTACTATTCTTTAACGAACATGAGTAAGAAAAACCTCAAAATATCGTGCCCGTATTAAGGAACGTTAGCCCAAACCACCCTTTACAAAGGGAACCCAAATTAGTAGATCAGTCGTTAAATCTTCAGTTTAAAGACATTTCATTCTATAGAAATTCAAATTCAGGTTATTATTCCGTCATAGACTTTTCAACAAGAACCTCCTCTAACGTAGCGTCAGCCCCATACTCTTTGATTAAGAGTTCTAATAGCTGTTGCCAAAGAAGTTTGTTCTGGTCTTTCAGTGACATCCGTTGTCCCATAGTCGTTCCTTATCGTTCGTCCCCATTTCCGTCTATCACTCCCCGAGCCTTTCTTGATGCGAGTTTGTCTAAGTTCGCTTGGCAAACATCTTCCAAACTCCAACCCAAAACCTTACAAAGTCCAGCTAATTGCCAGGCAATGTCGCCCGCTTCGAGTTTCAACTCTTTACCGATAGTTTCTATATCGTCTCCATTCATCGCCTTTGTATCAACACGAAGGTTAGATTCTCCGCCTATATCAAACTTTCCTTTGCGGATCATCTTCGCAATCTTTGAGGATAACTCCCCTACCTCACCTACGAGGTTCAACATCATGTAAGAGAAGTTATTACAGCTATCCATACAGGTGGACATCGCCTTCTCTTGGTATTCATTTAAAGTCATATTCTTTCTTCTTTTGATATTAAACTAAATTGATTTTACAGCCTGTTGTAATCCAGATAGTCTCTAAAAGCTCATTGCAAATCTTTTCGGCTATCAAACGTGCATTAGGATGTGGCTTACCCGTAGTGCCTTTCAGACGTAAAGCAAGTATAGCTTTCCATTCAGGGACGGAGTAAGTGTAAACCACTCTTGTAGCCGTATCGAGGGGAAGTATACCTCTGGCATCCTCGGGCTTCATCCCTAACTTCTGTAACCATCGATAGGTAATGTCGGCGATTTCCCATAGGGTTTTAGCCGCTAAACGTTGCCATCGTCCAGCACCTTCATACCAATGTGGCTTACAGATAGTAATACCCCCACGCTTACCAAAGTTAACATATCGTGTGCTCTGCTCGGCGATATTGTTCGGAGAAGTACGGTTTAACTCTCGGCTTGTGCTAATCTGTGTGGTCAAACACAAGGTATAGCGAATGAGAAACAAAGCTGAATAAAGTCTCAGTCGCTTTGCTTGAATGATAAACTCTGCCAAAGAGACATTATAATCTTTCAATGCTTTTAGGGTTTGAATGTGCTCCAACGCATACTGAAGATTCATGCTCACGAAGTAAACCCGACTACCATCTTCCCAGTCTATCACATTCCTCACACCCACATAAGGTGAGAAAGATAAGCGTAAGAACTTGTTTTTTGTTATGGGATGACCTTTGATGACGAAGTAAAGAGTACCATGACGAAACATTGAAAGGTGTCCACGTCTCTTCAACATCTGGCACATCTCCTCCGCTGTTTTACTCCCTGTATCATTCCCATAACAAAGACGTGCAGCGCGTGCAACCTTCTCCTGCCATGGTTCTAAAGGATTCCAAAGTTCAACATCAGGTTCTATCAGTTTCATTTTCCTAACCTTGCTTTGAGTTCATCACAAACAGCTGACCAATCATTAAAGTGTCCCATGCCGAGATATTCATAGATTAAGTCACGAACAAAGTCATCGTCTTTGGTACGGAGGGTCTGCGAAAGAGACTTAACTGTCTGTTCAACTTCCTCTTCTTCTTCCTCAGATTCAGGCTCATCTATTCTATAACCTTTGTCCTCAAGATACTCGATAAAATCATCAATATCAATCTCATCGAAATCAACATTAATACTAAAAGATGTTTTCATAAAATTTAGTTTAAATTACGCCGTAGTCACGGCAAATGGTAAAGAATGTACCTATTCCAATCCGTTCTGGACGGCTCAGGTCGTTAAATTTCCTATCACATTCCTGCGGATTATACTTTGTTCCGCAGATAGATGATACACGATGGAAGTACTGGCGACCGAAAGGTTCGGGCAGATTTGCCAACGAAAAGCCAATACGAAACCAATCATTATAGCTATTAGTTATGTCTATCTGATGTTGCTCTAATAAGCGAACTAATCGTTCTACCTTATTAATAAGCTCGTCATTGCTCTCTATCCTATTCCCATAAATGGCTGCTTTAGGTGCTAAAGTCTGTTTTCCTAAATCTAAACCTTGGTAGGGTAAGACGTCTTCATTCACATAAGGATGTTCGTCGTAAGAGGCAAAGCGAATACGAGTTATATCGCTACACGCATTATCAATCACTACTCCCATAGCTGCATATTCACGCTGAAGGGCTCGGAATTGTTCTTTGTGATGATCAGGGTAAGCCAAAGGAACCATAGCAAAATAACCAGTACCAGAACATGACTTCATATACATGGCTACTTCCGTTCTGTGACGAAGTGTGCGAAGGATTGCCTCAAAGTTGCCTAAATTTGTATTGTCGGCAAGGTCAATATCAATAGCGATAAAACCTGTATGCGCTATTAACTCCGAGCCTTTTCGACGTCGGAAGAGTCCGCTTAAAGTAGCTCCTGGAAGGCGCAACTTAGTCGCCTTGTAGTCAGGATGACTCTTAGCCTCTATTGGACCATACTCAGCCACAAGCTGCCTCAAATGCTCAACGGGGGCTTTCCAGCGATTACCAAAGAGAAACTCACGAAGACTTATCGTTCCAATGCCGTCTCTGTCTTTCGCTGAAGCATATAAACTACATTCAACATCAAACAATCCCATAACGCTCTTTCCTTAGTAAAAGAAGTACTTTGCTATACGCTCAACACACAAGCCTAACAGCCAAAGCAGTGAAGCTCCTGTGAAAAACCAGATCCAATGAAAGATAGCTCCGAACAAGAAACTCATCATTGCAAAGAAAACTGGTACAGCTATTTCCGTTTTATAGTTCTTTGTAAAGATTTCTCTCCACCTCATTTCCTTGTCTAATCTCCCATCAAGCCAGTAAGCCCCAGGGTAACCTATAAGGAAAAACAAGAAGGAAACAAAACCTCCAAAGAAAAGAGACCAAGACCCGTACAAGGGTGAGATTACCCACATCCCAGCTAAAGCGGATAGGAGAATCAGTGTGTCAAGATATAGAAACTTTTTCATCAGGTTTGTTATAATCTAATTTTAAGTTCGTTTTACATGGGCAAAGGTA
>ERZ772958.75-NODE-75-length-40779-cov-5.352863_pt1 | contig 40779 bp, 33 predicted proteins | sample MGYA00580681_ERZ772958 | MGnify/ENA primary metagenome ERZ772958 (study PRJEB29015, sample SAMEA2738089) | human oral metagenome | biome: human oral; feature: human-associated habitat; material: saliva | place: China | collected 2275 ...
TCCCGATGCTTTGGTTTCTCTGGCACACACCCGTGATGGGATTGTCATGGCTGCGCGTCACCGCAATGCTCCGTGCATCGGCCTGCAATTCCATCCCGAATCTATTCTGACCCCCGCCGGACCGATCCTTTTGCGCGGGCTCTTGGCTGATCTGACACTTTCACCCTCGATTTCAAGGAGTTCTCATGAGTGAGTCTTACCTGCGCCACGCATTGAATGGTGCTGTTTTGGACCAAGAACAGGCTCGAAGCGTATTCGAGCAGATGTCACGTGGCGAGCTCAGTGATATTGAAATCGCAGCGTTCTTGGGGGCGCTTCACGCCCGTGGCGAGCAGCCCAGCGAAATCGCGGGTGCCGCCGAGGCCTTCCGACAAGCAGCGCAAAGCTTCTCCACCGACGCCACCGGCATTATCGACGTGGTGGGCACGGGAGGTGACGGCGTGGGCACGATCAACGTCTCCACGGCCTCGGCCTTCGTCGCAGCATCGATGGGACTGAAGGTCGCCAAGCACGGCAACCGTGCAGTGTCCTCGAAGGCGGGAGCAGCCGACCTCATTGAGGCTGCGGGAATTCCCCTGGACCTCTCCCCCGCGTCTTCAGCGCAGCTCCTTGGGCGCACAGGCTTTTGTTTCCTCTTCGCACAGAAGTACCACCCGGCAATGCGTTTCGTCGCCCCGGTGCGTGCAGCGCTCAAGAACCCGACGATCTTTAATCTCATCGGCCCCTTGGTAAACCCCGCCCACCTGTCCTATCAGGTACTCGGCGTGGGCAAGCGCGAACTCCTCGACGATGTCGCGCAGGCTCTGGCTTCCCTTGGACTCGAACATGCTCTGGTTGTCCATGGAAGCGGGACCGACGAGTTCGCCGTCCACGGGCAAACTGAAGTCCGTGAGATTACTCGTGAGGGGATCTCCGCCTTCACTTGCACCCCCGAAGAACTGGGGATCACTCCGGCGCCCTTGTCGGATCTGATTGGTGGAGATGCGAGCGATAATCTTCGCCTCATCACCGATATTTTCAACGGTTCGGGCGTTGCTGCTCAGCGCGATGCGATTGCCGCAACGACGGGAGCCATGCTCTATCTGGGTGGAAAGGTTCCCTCCTTGAGTGAAGGAACCACCGCTGCACTCGCCCAGCTAGCCAGCGGTGCAGTTGCCGAGCACCTTCAGACAATTGCTTCAACCGCACAAGAATTGAAGACGCAGGAGCAACAATGAGCCAGCACACTTTCTCCCCGATTTCACAGCGCCTGCGCGCCACGGGAACAGTCCTTGATTCCTTGGTCGCAGCGCGACGCACGCGCCTTCCCGAACTCTACGAGGCCTACGGGAACATTGATCCCCTGACTCTGCCTCGATCCGAACGCTCTTTCGAAGATGCCCTGCGCACCCGCACCTCGGGTGAAAACGGCATCGAGTCGCGCGCCACCGGTCCCGCAATCATCATGGAGTGCAAGTCTGCTTCCCCGACCCTGGGGACAATCATCGAGGGGACATATTCTCCGCGTCTCTTGGCTCGCGCCTATGCTCCCTACGCTGCGGCGATCAGCGTACTGACCGAACCCGATCGTTTCAACGGCCGCTTCGAGGACATTGACGAGGTGCGCGCCGAGGCCACTCAGCCGGTCTTGTGCAAGGACTTCGTCATCGATCCCATCCAGATCACCGCGGCGCGCGTGCACGGCGCGGACGCCATCTTGCTCATGCTGAGCGTTCTTGATGACGAGGCCTATCGCGAACTTTCTTTGGCCGCGCTTCGCTTGGGAATGGACGTGCTCACCGAGGTGGACACTGAAGACGATATGCGTCGCGCCCAGCTATTGGGCGCACGAATTATCGGTATCAACAATCGGGATCTGCGCACCCTCACTATTGATAAGGCTCGTACTCGCGCGCTTGCTCCCCTCGCTCCCGCTGGGGCGGTCATTGTTGGCGAATCGGGCGTGAACTCTCGCAGCGACGTTGAAGATCTTGCCCCCTACGTTGATGCCCTGCTGATTGGTTCTCACCTTTCTGGTTCTGACGATCCCGCTCACGCGGCGTGGGAGATCACGGACGGCGTTCCAAGCGCTGGCCAGGCATACTACGAAGCCCAGGCACGCTCAACGTCATGGGAACCGTACTCAAGCGAACGCCTCGGCGCTGGCGAAGGCGCGGCCACGGCCTCGGGAGAACACCCAACCAAGCTTTCCCCCTACTTCGGAGAGTTCGGCGGACAGTACGTCCCCGAACTCCTCATCCCGGCGCTCGACCAACTCGAAGAAGCCTTCATCGAAGCGATCGACGATCCGAGCTTCATCGACGAGATCAACACTCTGTTGCGTCACTTCCTTGGCCGCCCCACCCCGGTCACGGAACTGCGTAACCTGTCCGGCGGAGCAGCACGGATCTTCCTCAAGCGTGAGGACCTCGTCCATGGCGGCGCACACAAGGGCAATCAAGTCCTCGGCCAGGCATTGCTTGCCAAGCGCATGGGAAAGACACGCATCATCGCCGAGACAGGTGCTGGCCAGCACGGCACCGCAACCGCAATGGTCTGCGCACTCCTCGGGCTGGAATGCACGATCTACATGGGCGCGGTTGACGTTGTTCGACAAGCACCCAACGTTGAACGCATGGAACTCATGGGCGCCACCGTCGTCCCGGTCACTGCCGGCAGCGGCACCCTCAAGGACGCCGTCAACGAGGCCCTGCGCGACTGGACAGCGACTTTTGCGACCTCCCACTATCTCTTGGGAACCGCGGCCGGCCCGCACCCCTTCCCCACGATCGTTCGCGAATTCCACCGCATTATTTCCACCGAGGCGCGCGCGCAGATGCTCGCCATGACCGGTGGGCTTCCCGACGCCGTCATCGCCTGCGTCGGCGGTGGTTCCAATGCAATCGGAATGTTCGCCGATTTCATCGATGATCCCTCCGTTGCCCTCTACGGTGTCGAACCCGCTGGTGAGGGACTGGATAGCGGCCACCACGGGGCAGCAATCCACGAAGGTAAGGTCGGCGTCCTCCACGGTGCGCGCTCCTACCTCATGCGTACCGATGAGGGCCAAGTCGAAGAGTCCTACTCAATTTCGGCGGGCCTCGATTACCCGGGAGTTGGTCCCCAACATGCTTACCTGTCGGCAAGCGGACGCGCGAACTACGTGGGGATTACCGATGAGGAAGCGGTCGAAGCTTTCATTGCTTTGTCGCGCCACGAGGGAATTATCCCAGCAATGGAGTCCTCGCACGCTCTGGCTTACGCCTTGAAGATGGCTGCAGACCTTGAAGCAAAGGGGACAACTGCCGGACTGGATGTCCCCCAGGGCCACACTCCGCGGCTTCTTGTGTGCCTCTCGGGTCGCGGCGATAAGGACCTCGATCAGGTGCGCGAGCGCCTTGGTGGTTCTTTCTCGCGCGATGGCGCGGTTGCACGCGCAGCTGAATTGGTCGCGCAGGCGCGAGCAGGCTCGGGAACCCACAGGACTCATTCCTACGATCTTTCGACCCCCAAGGAGGAGCGATGACCCGCTACGAATCCATGTTCGAGCGTTGCGCGGCTGAAGGGCGCGGGGCCATCGTCCCCTTCGTGATGCTCGGAGACCCCACGGCGAGCGCCTGCGAAGCAATTATTGAGGCCCTGATCGCCGATGGCGCGGACGCTTTGGAATTGGGTATTCCTTTCTCCGATCCGGTCGCTGATGGTGTCGTCATCCAGGAAGCTCACCTGCGTGCTCTCAATGCCGGAATCGGCTTCGAGGAGTCTTTCGCGATCTTGCGCCGCATTCGCGCAGCTCATCCCGAGCTTCCTATCGGTCTGCTCGTCTACGCGAATGTTCCTTTCTCCATCGGTATCGAGCGTTTCTATGCGCGCTGCGCCGAGGTCGGAGTGGATTCGGTCCTCATCCCCGACGTGCCAATCCGCGAGGGTGATCCTTTCAGCAAGGCGGCCCTTACCTGCGGCGTCGATAGCGTCTACATTGCGCCGCCTTCGGCCTCCCCACGTACCCTCAGCGATGTCGCGCGTTCGGCCCGCGGGTATGTGTATGCGGTTTCGCGCGTGGGAGTAACCGGCGTCGATCATGAGGCCTCGACCGTCGGCCTCCACGAGGCCGTAACGACCTTGCGCGAGCAGGCCGCAGCGCCGGTGCTTCTAGGATTTGGGATTTCCCGCCCCGAACACGTGCGCGCCGCAATTGAAGCGGGAGCCGATGGAGCGATTTCTGGTTCCGCGATCGTTCGCATTATTGCCCAGCATGCGGCCGAGGTCATCGCGCAGGAAGGCCAAGACTCTTCTCCCGCGATGAATGCTCTCCTTTCAGAGCTTCGCGATTTCTTTGCGCCCATGCGTGAAGCGACCGCACGCGGGGACGCGCGCTAGTCATGGATATCCTTCCCGCCCTGGATATTGCATCCGGCCTCGCCCTCACTCACCGCAATGCGGATGGACGTGAGGGGGCGGCCGGTGTAGATCCAATTCGTATCGCCCGCGAGTTCATCGATTGCGGGGCGCGCTGGATCCACCTCGTTGATATTGATGCGGCTTTCGGGCGCGGAAATAATGCTGAGGTACTGGGCAATCTCATTGCGCAGGTTCAGCGGTGGAGCGCCCGAAATCCGTGCCATATTGAATGGTCTGGTGGAGTGAGATGCGGGGAGGATATCGAAAGTGCGCTAAGTGCAGGAGCCGATCGGGTCAATCTGGCCTCGCAGGCCCTGGTCGACCTCGATGAAGTTGCCTCGCTCATCGCTCATTTTGGGGAACGTCTCAACATCTGCATCGACGTCGAAGACGGGCGTATTCGTCCGCGCGCTTGCGAAGGCGATGTGGGAGACGTGTGGAGCGTGTGCGAGCGTCTTGAGCGCGCCGGAGCAAGGCGCTACATCGTTACCGAGAAGAAAAGGGATGGAGCGCTTATGGGACCGCCCGTAGAACTCCTGAGAGATCTACGGGCGAGAACACGTGCTGATCTTGTTGCTTCGGGCGGAATCCGCCACTTAGACGATATCCGCGCCCTCACACGCGAGGGCTATGTCGAGGGCGCAATCGTTGGAAAAGCACTGTATGTGGGAAGTTTAAATTTGGCGCAGGCCCTGGAGATCTCACAGAGCGTTTGCTAGGGCTTCGGCGAGTTCCTTCGCTTCATCTGCACTGAGTTCAATCACGAGGCGTCCGCCGCCTTCGCTGGGAATACGCATGACAATCCCACGACCTTCTTTTTCTGCCTCTAAAGGACCGTCGCCGGTTCGCGGCTTCATAGCTGCCATGTCCGTTTCCCTTCCGAAAGATCGGTATTTAAACACTTATATTCTACCGGGAACGACCTATTTTAGTAGGGATGTGAACTACTCGTGTCCAACTACTCTTTCCACTGCTTCTTCGGCGCTATCTACCACGTGGAGCAGTTCCGGGTCTTCATCGGAGAGCATTCCCGACGCACGCATCGTTGAATTAATCCATTCAACCAGCCCACCCCAGTAGTCTCGACCGACCAAAACAATCGGGAAGGACTTGACCTTTCCCGTCTGTACCAGGGTCGCGGCTTCGAAAAGCTCATCCATTGTTCCAAAGCCGCCGGGCATGACGATGAAGCCCGACGAATACTTCATGAACATGGTCTTGCGGGCGAAGAAATATCGGAAGTTCACGCCGATATTGACCCATTCGTTCATTCCCTGTTCATGAGGAAGCTCAATTCCAAGACCCACAGAGCTTCCGCCAGCTTCCCAAGCTCCACGGTTTGCAGCCTCCATGATCCCCGGGCCGCCACCTGTAATGACCGCGTAGCCAGAGCTAACCAGGAGCGAACCAATGGTGCGTGCCTTCTCCCAATCTCCACTGCCCGCGGGGGTGCGAGCCGATCCGAAAACCGACACCGCTGGACCTAAATCAGCTAGCGCCCCAAAGCCTTCGACGAACTCAGATTGGATACGCAGAACCCGCCACGGGTCTTCGTGCAGCCAATCCGCGGAAGATTGGCTCCGCAAAAGCCCTGCATCGGAAGTTTCGTGAGGGATCTTTCCTCCGCGAAGGATCACGGGGCCTCGGCGATAGGAAGTCTGCGGATTAGGAGTATCCATGGTGTCCTCTACTTTTTCTGGGCGAAGATCAGTGGGTCAAAAGGAGTGGAAATGATGAGCTCGCCAGTGATCAGTTGCTGGCGCATGGTAGCAAGCGCATCCTTCAGTTCTGGAGTCATGAGCGCCTCGTGGGCAGCAAATGGCGCCAGAACAACCCCGTTATTATCAAGAGAATCAATGACCGCCTGAGAGGTAAATTCGCTTCCGCGTGCGGCCGTAATTGCCTCGCTCAGGTGGTCCTTGGTCAGCGTCGACACAGCGGTGATGATCTGTGCTGAATTCGTCGGAACCCCATCCCCCATCCAGACAAGCCTTTGGGCAGAGTTATTTCCTGCTTCTTCAAGAGCGCGAAGAGCCCCCTGATTCCCTGCGTCGGCAAAAGGAACAAGAATATCCGCGCCGCCGCCCAAGGCTTTCGTGGCCGCATCTTTGATGCTGGACTCATCGTCGCTCCCGGTAAATGTCCCTTTCAGGCGCGTTGGATCCCATCCGAGAAAGCGAATTGAGGTTCCGTACGCCTGGTTGTAGGCATCGATGCCCTGCATGAAAGCATCCATCAGTGCTTGGCGCTCACTGGTTTCGACTCCACCGAAGCCGGCAATCGTTCCCGTTGTCGTCATTCCAGCCGTTGCGTAGCCCGCAAGATACGCCCCCTGTGTTGCTTTCGAGGCGACAACCTTGCCATTGCTCACTTCGGCGGTTTTCCCGCCAGCTACGAAATCTGAATCGACGGTAATGAAGCGCACTTTCGAGTACTTGCGCGCAGCCTGAGTCGTGGCCTCGGCAACCCCTTGGCCTTCTGAAACGATGATCGTGCAGCCGTCCTCAACGAGTCCTTTCAGTTCCCCCGCGCCCGTCGCCAGTTTCGTTTCTCCCCCGATTTCCGAGGCCGCCTGTGCGATTGCCCGCTTAGCGGGAGTTTGCGAGGCGTGAGAGTCCCAGCCGGGAGCATCAGAGATCCCGCAGATCTTCGGCGAAGCCGATGAGGGGGTGGACTGCGCCGAGCATGCTCCGAGAAGCAGAACCGCAGTGCTCGCGGCCAGGAGACGTGCTGAGGAGTATCTGGTCATGTCTTTCATCTTAAAGGAGATTAACTTCCCCACTGCCCGCCAAGAAATCGACAGCTTTCTTCACGTCCTGAGCGCGATCTCGGTCAACGACAAGGATCGCATCCTGCGTTGCAATCACGGCAAGATTCTCGGCACCAACCAGAACGATCTTTTGTCCGGTCATAGAGCGAACAAAGGTCTGAGGAGAATCAATGCGCAGAGCCTCACCTTCAGGGCTGATGTCGGCGAGGGCATCAAAGTCACCGACATCTGTCCACCCCATGTCGTGAGCTGGAACAACGGCAACGCCCCCTTCGAGCGATAAAGGCTCGGCAATCGCATGGTCGATGGCGATTTTCGTCAGCAGTGGCCAGTGCTCATCCAAAGCCGCGTCAAAGTCCGCACTCTCCCACGCCTCGGCAATCTTACTGAGGCGGAGGTCCATATCCGGATGGAACTGAGCGAGACGACATGCAAGAGTCCCGGCAGTCGTGATGAACATTCCCGCATTCCACAGGTACCCCGCTTCAACGTAGCTTCGGGCGGTTTGCTCATCGGGCTTTTCGACGAAAGACCTAACAATAGCTCCGTTTTCTGGTTGATCCTGATCGAAAGGGTCTCCTGGAGCTATGTAACCGTAGGCTGTTGAGGGGCTAGAGGGAGAAAGACCAACAGTGACAACGTAACCACGCTCAGCACAATCGAGGGCGCGCCTCACGCAGGCGAGAAGAACATCGGGATGAGTGATCGCATGGTCGGCCGCAAAGGAAGCAATAGGAGCGTCATCACCAAAACGCTGGCGAATAATGTAGGCAGCAAAGCCAATGGCAGGCATGGAATCTCGCCCTTGGGGCTCAACCAAGACAGTGACATCACGTCCCTGGGGAATCTGAGCGCGTACTGCTTCTTCGTGCGCCTTACCAGTGACGATCGTAAAAGACTGCGCCACAGGATCGAGGCGGTCAATAGTTTCTTGCAGGAGGCTCTTCCCGCTCATTCGAAGGTCAAGAAGGAATTTCGGTCGGTCTTTGCGCGAGAGAGGCCACAGCCTAGAGCCCACTCCACCCGCGGGAATAATAACGTGCACGCGCTTCATACCATTCAGTGTAATAAACGGGAGGCTCGCCCCTAGGGGCGAGCCTCCCGAAATCACAGTGAGATCACTCGGCGGATTCGGCTGCTTCCTCGGCAGGAGCTTCCTCTTCCTCTTCGACAACCTCTTCGTTGACCGTGACAACGACGGTCTCGGGATCGAGCTCGGAGACGATGCCCTTGGGGAAGGTCACGTCTGCAACGCGAACTGCGGTACCGGCCTCGACACCGGTGATGTCGACCTCGATGGACTCGGGGATGGAGGTGGCGGGAGCCTTGACCAGCAGTGCGAACTCTTCCTGAGTGTACTGGGTGCCGGGGGCGGGCTCACCAATGATGGAAACCGGAACCTCGACGTCGACAAGCTCGCCGGCCTTGACGGCCAGGAAGTCTGCGTGGAGCAGGTTGCGGGAAACGGGGTGACGCTGAACTTCCTTCACCAGAGCAAGGTGCTTCTTGCCTTCGATGACCAGCTCGACCAGAGCGTTCTTCTGGCCACGGACGGCCAGGAAGAGCTCGTGACCGGGGAGATCAACGTGAAGGGGGGCATCGCCGTGTCCGTAAAGAACACCGGGAACCAAGCCAGCGCGACGTGCGCGACGTGCTGCACCCTTACCAAATTCGCTACGGGTCTGTGCGACCAGCGTGGGGTTGCTCATGAGAGCCTCCTTCAAATAGTTCATTCCACGCACCGGCGCTAGGAATCTGAAGGAGGAATCCTACAGAAAGCCCTGTCGATAACGGCGCTTTCGCGCCCTCGCCGGAGCAACCTAGCCAGAATAGCGCGTTTTGAGGCCTCAGGCGACCCCATCAAAGAGAGATGTGACCGATCCGTCGTCGAAAACTTCGCGAATTGCACGCGCAAGAAGCGGAGCAATGGGCAAAATAGTCAACTTATCGAAACGCTTTTCCGGAGCAATCGGTAAAGTATCGGTGACGATCACTTCGCTCGCACCACACTCGGAGAGACGCTGTGCGGCCGGATCGGACAGAATACCGTGCGTTGCAGCAACGATGACCGAGGAAGCGCCAGCGTTCATAACGACCTTGACGGCCTCGGAAATGGTGCCCGCCGTGTCGATCATGTCGTCGACCATCACGCACTGCTTACCCGCAACATCGCCAACGACGCGGTTAGCGACGGCAACATTGGGGCGGGTGGTGTCGCGAGTCTTGTGGACAAAGGCCAGCGGGCAACCGCCCAGCTTCGCAGACCATTTCTCAGCAACGCGAATTCGACCGGCATCCGGGGAAACCATGCAGACATTGCTCAGGTCAACGCGAGAACGCACGTACTCAACCAGCACGGGCATTGCCCACAGGTGGTCGACGGGGCCGTCAAAGAAGCCCTGCTCCTGCGAGGCGTGTAGGTCGACGCTCATCACACGGTCTGCACCGGCGGTCTTGAAGAGGTCTGCGATCAAGCGTGCAGAAATAGGTTCGCGCCCCAGGTGTTTCTTATCCTGGCGCGCGTAGGGGTAATAGGGAGCAACTGCGGTAATACGCTTTGCTGATGCTCGCTTGGCTGCATCGATCATCAAAAGCTGTTCCATCAGCCACTTATTGACTTCACCGGTGTGTGACTGCAAGACGAAAACATCCGCACCGCGCACCGATTCGTTGAAACGAACGTAGGTTTCACCGCTGGCAAAGTCATACGCGGTCGTTGGAGAAACTCCGCAGTGCAATTCTTCGCCAACTTGTTGAGCGAGCTCCATGTGTGCTCGACCTGATACAAGAACCAGACGCTTTTCTCCGCTGGTCACCAGCCCCGTCATGCGGTTTGTCCTCCCCGTTTATACGGACCTCACTCGTCGAGCAGTTTCCTGTTCACCGTTCGATCAAAGTGAAAGGCGTTACTATGGTATCCCCTTCAAGGTGTGTGTCACTGACCCATGACGAAGGGACCCGGCAGCCCGGACCAACCTGCGCATTTGTCAGCGTTGTTCCCGGGCCGATTTCACAGCCCGACGCGATCCTTGTCTGACCGCGAAGAACAGTATGTGGGTAGATCGTTGTATCCGCTTCAATGCGGACATCGCATTCGATCCATGTCGAGGCGGGATCCACGATGGATACTCCCGCACGCATGTGCTCGCGACAAATTCGGCGGTTCATCTCCGCAGCCAATTCCGCAAGCTGAACACGGTCATTGCAGCCCTGCGCCATCCATTGGTCGTCAAGAACAACGCCGTTTGTCGTGCAATCAGCCTGGTAGGCCTGTGCAAGAACATCGGTGAGATAGACCTCGCCTTGCTTGTTATTCGTCCCCACGTGCATGAGGGCATCGCGTAGGAATTCGCCATCGAAAGCATAAATCCCCGCATTGATCTCACGGATGGCGCGTTCTTCGTCTGTGGCATCTTTTTGCTCGACGATGCGGCAGACATCACCGCTTGCGTCGTCTCGCACAATGCGGCCATAGCCAGTCGGATCTTCGACAATCGTCGTGAGCACAGAAACAGTTGCGCCGCGTTCGTCATGGGAGGCAACGAGGTCATTGAGCGTGGCCGCATCAAGCATGGGAACATCACCATATGTGACAAGAACCGTCCCCTTGAGACTGTGGCCGCGCCTCAGAAGTTCATCCAATGCGCATTGAACTGCACGCCCGGTTCCAGGGATGTCATCTTGATCCGCGATGATGGCATCGGGGTTATTACGCAGGATTTCATCAGCAACGAGGTCGCGCTGGTGGCGAACGACTGCAACTAGGTGATCGGGGTGCGTGCCAGCTCCTGCACGGAGGGCGTGACCAATCATCGACAGCCCCATGACAGGGTGAACGACCTTGGGAAGAGAGGACTTCATGCGTGTCCCAGCGCCTGCGGCCAGAACAATCACTGCAGTGGGAGTAGTCATGTCGCCCTTTCACGCGCGCTCACATTGAGCTCCGCCCCTAGGATTCGAACCTAGACTAAAGGCACCAAAAACCTCTGTGCTGCCGTTACACCAAGGCGGAAGGACACATAGATTGTGCCATAAACACACCCGTCTTGGCATCTAGAACCCTCACCGACTCGAGCGTGTACGGTTAAGACATGGCCGAGAAACGAATGCGCATGAGCGGTTTTGCCCGCCGAGAGCAACTTGTTGCTGTCGGGCGAAAGACCTTTGCTTCAAAGGGATTCGACGGGACAAGCGTCGAAGAAATTGCCTCTCAAGCGAAGATCTCCAAGCCCGTTATTTATGAGCATTTCGGCGGAAAAGAAGGCCTGTACGCCGTCATTGTCGACCGCGAGGTTCATGCCCTCATGAGTGCCCTTGAAGCCGCTCTTGACTCCTCGAAACGACCGCGGATGATCCTCGAAGACTCCGCACTTGCACTACTGACCTACATCGAATCGAATTCGGATGGTTTTCGAATTCTTGTGCGCGATGCACCACAAAATTCCACTTCTGGATCGTTTTCATCCCTCATGGGTGACATCGCGATCAAGGTTGAGCACCTTCTTGCCAACCAGTTTTCTCAGGCGAATATGAATCCCAAATGGGCTCCCTTGTATGCACAGATGCTCGTGGGATTGATTGCGCAAGTGGGCCAATGGTGGCTTGATGAGCGCCGGATGAGTAAGGAGGACGTCGCTTCCCACGTCGTCAACCTCGTGTGGAATGGGATGCGGAACCTGCGTCCCTCCCCCGTCCTCCTCACCTCCGCTGACGAGGCCAACTAGGGTTTCCCTCTTTACTTTCCCACCCGGGCGGCGGCTGAGAGACTAAAGATGCGCGGCCTCGGGGAAGTAGACGGAAAGGCCACCATCGGAGACGGGGAAGGTTGCCCACCCGTCCTCATCGACGACAACGAAGGGGTGTTCACCGACCGCACACACCCAGTTTTCACCGGCGCGCCACTCTCCAAGGAACAAACGTTTCTCACCAGCAAGACGATCCGATAGAACAACTACACAGCCTGTCGAGGGGTCCCCTTCAATGCCCTGTCGAGCAAAACCAACCACGTCGGGATTATCGAAAGCATCGAATTGCGGGCCTTGAGCCGCGGTCTTTCGGGCTTGCATGAGGAAGGGAAGCTCGCGCACTGCGGGGAGCATATCCCCACTGCCCAAAAGATCTCCCCAGAAAACGCAGGGAACCCCGCTATCGCGGAAAAGAATCAAAGCATAAGCAGAGAGCTTGAACCAGGGGGCAACGGTCGATTCCAGTGATTGTCCCGGTTGAGTGTCATGGTTTTCAACGAAAGTCACCGCATTTTGGGGACGCGCGGCAACCAAGGTATTCGCGTAGAGCTGTGAAAGATCAAAGTTGCCATCTGAGACGGAGGCCTCGTGAAAGTGGAAGTGCAAGGGGACGTCGAATAAGCCAATTTGAGGCACTCGATCAAGATAGGAACACAGCTGTCCCACGTCATAACTCCAGTATTCGCCAACAACCGGTAGAGACTTCCCTGTTGCGGCGCGAAGATCTTTCAGCCAACGCAGGAAGAAATCTGAACCGATGTGTTTGACGGCATCCAAGCGCAGGGCATCGACTCCCGTGGTCTCAACGTACCAGCGACCCCAACGGTCCAATTCTTCATTAACCTGCGGTGAGGATACGTCGACATCACAACCCATGAGATAGTCGTAGTTGCCCAGCTCCTCGCCCGCTGTTGGATCCCATTCTTTGCCGTCAAAAAGCCACACGGCATTGGTCTTGGTGTTTTCATCCCAGTCGATACCTTTGAAACACTGCGAATTCCACTGGAAATCGGAGTAGGTTCCTGCCCGGCCTGGGAAGGTGAAACGAGTCCACGCACGGATTGTTTCTTCGTCGGAGATCACCTGCGTTCGGTTCCCCGGATCAACCCTGCGCGCTCGAACTTCCTCGGTCTCATCACCGCCAAGACGATGGTTCAAGACGATATCGGCGATGACGTGGATCCCGGCCTCGTGGAGCGCATCGATAGCCGCGAGGTATTCATCCTTCGTGCCGTACTTTGTAGCGATGCTTCCTTTTTGATCGAACTCGCCCAGGTCATACATGTCGTAGACGCCGTATCCAACATCCTCAGCCCCCTTATGGCCCTTGTACGCGGGTGGAAGCCAGACGCCTTCAATCCCCAGATCCGCAAGGTCGTGCGCCGTAGCGGCAATCGTCCTCCACAAGCTCTGATCAGCGGGCAGATCCCACGCAAATGCCTGTAAAAGAAGATGATCGTGAAAATCTTGAGGCTGTGTATCCGATGAGGTGTGTTCTTCGCTCACTCTTTTATCCTGCCAGCCTCGATAGATTGCCGCGAGTCAACCACGCATAGCTCTTCATAGAACAGCGCATGATGGCGCGCCACAGACTGGGAAGACCCATGGGAGGAGTCGAATACAGCTGGTGGGTGCCACCCGAAGGAGACACCCACCAGAAGTTCCAGACCGCGACTACTGTAAGGTTTCCACAGCAAGCGAGGCCTCGGGAATCAATCAGATCCCAATCGCGGCGCCGAATTCGGACTTAATCGTCTCCAAGCGCTCGCGAGCCTGCGCCCAGGGAACTTCTGCTCCTTCTTCCACGGGGATTACCACTTCGAGGTAGCACTTGAGCTTGGGTTCTGTGCCCGAAGGGCGAGCAATCACGCGGTCGCCGGCAGTAGTGGTGACCATGAGTGCATCCGTACCCGGAAGGCCATCCCATCCCTTCGACAGGTCCACGACTCCTTCAACCTCAGCACCGGCAAGAGTGGTCGGGGGCTGAGAACGCAGGCGCTGCATGCCCTCTGCGATCAACTCGAGGCGATCGACGCGGAAGGTTAGCGGCGCGGTCACATGCAGGCCATAGAGCCTTGCCATGCGCTCGAGTTCGTCCTTTGCCGTGCGTCCTTGGCTCTTGAGCATGGCGAACAAGGAGGCGGCAACAACCGAGGTGGCGATGCCGTCCTTATCGCGCACGCGCGTGGGATCGGGGCAAAAACCGATGGCTTCTTCATAGCCGAAGTAGAGCCCCGGAACGCGTGCGATCCACTTGAAGCCAGTGAGCGTGTGCTGGTACTTCAGGCCGTGTCCCTGAGCAATCTTGCCCAGCAAACGCGAGGAAACGATCGAGTTTGCGAAGACCGCATCCTTGGGGGCGCTTCCTGCGAGGAATTCGCCCAGCAGCGAGCCCGTTTCATCGCCGGAAAGCTGACGCCAACCGGTCGACGAGGCCTCATCGGGAACCGCGAGCGCACAGCGGTCAGCATCTGGGTCAACCGCGATGATGAGGTCTGAACCATTTGCGCGCGCGTGTGCGATTGCCAGATCCAGAGCGCCGGGCTCCTCGGGGTTCGGGAAGGACACCGTCGGGAAGTCAGGGTCCGGTTCCACTTGCTCTGCAACGAGGCTGACCTTGCTAAAGCCGGCCTCGTTGAGTACCTGCTGGGTCAGGGCTGCGCCCACACCGTGCATAGCGGTCAAGGTGATGGCCAGATCTTCCTTGATTTCCGGGCTTCCCTGCGCCAGCGAAGAAGCACGAGCAATGTAGTCCTCGCGAGGATCCACATTGACGATCAGCTCGTCGTTCTGGGCGATCTGATCAGCGAAAGGCGCAGAAGCAATCGCAGAAGCGATCTCGGCATCGAAGGGAGAAACGATCTGGACGCCCTGACCGGCGCCGGTCACGACGGTCCCACCCAGGTAGACCTTGTAGCCATTATCGCGAGGCGGGTTGTGCGATGCGGTGACCATGATGCCCGCATCGGCGTCCAACTCGCGCACTGAAAATGCAGTGAGCGGGGTGGGGTTCTTCAGCGGGAGCAAGAGCACTTCGCATCCTGCTGCCGAGGCCACGCGTGCCGCTGCGTGAGCAAAATCAACTGATCCGTAGCGGGCGTCGCAGCCGATCACAACTCGCGGAGCGCGCGTTGCGTGCTTGAGGAGAACCGCGCACAACCCAGCAGTTGCGCGGATGACAACCGAGAGATTCATTCGCGATTCACCCGGGCCAATTTCACCGCGGAGGCCTGCAGTACCGAACTGCAGGGGGCCATTCATGGCGCGACCCAGTTCGGCAAGCGCGCTCTCGTCTCCTGCGCGCGCTGCTTCAACGGCGGAGGCGAGTTCAGCTGCGGTTGCCGGATCCGGATCGTGGTCCACCCACTGTTGAGCTCGTTCAATAACGTTCATTTTTCCCCCCTGAATTAGTCTTCAAGACCAGCAAGAATCGCCGCGGTTGCAGAAACGCCCAGACGATTCGCGCCCGCCTTGATCATTGCGATAGCCGTTTGGGCGTCGCGAATGCCGCCAGACGCCTTAACTCCCACGTTCTCACCCACGGTTTGACGCATCAGTTCAACGGCGTGAACCGAGGCCCCACCCGCTGGGTGGAAACCAGTCGAGGTCTTGACGAAATCAGCACCAGCAGCAACGGCCGCGCGGCACACGGCAACGATTTCTTCATCGGTGAGTGCTGCGGATTCGATGATGACCTTCAAGATCTTGCCGGCAGGAATCTCAGCGCGAACTGCGCGGATCTCCTCTTCGACCTGGTCGAACTTGCCTTCCTTTGCAAGGGCAATGTTGATGACCATATCGATCTCGTCGGCACCATCGGCGATAGCCTGCTTGGCTTCGTACGCCTTGACATTCGGCTTCACTGCCCCCGAAGGGAATCCCACGACGCACGCCACTTTCAGTCCCTCAGGAACGTCAAGGGGAAGCATGGAAGGAGACACACACACGGAATAGGTACCAAAACGTGCGCCTTCTTCAACGATTCGCGCGACATCGGCGTGAGTTGCCTCGGGTTTGAGGATCGTGTGGTCAATCAGGTGTGCAACTTCAGACTTCTTCATACTTTTCCTTTTCCAAGTCCTCAGATCTGCGCCAGAGGAAGCGCGATCTCCATCATCTGGGTGAAGGCAGTCTGACGTTCGTGTGCGGTGGTTTCCTCACCGGTCACCAGCGAGTCAGAGACGGTAAAGATACCCAGAGCCTCAACCCCGGCCTCGGCGGCAGTTGCGTACAGGCCCGCGGTTTCCATTTCAATGGCCATGATGCCCATCTTCTGCCAACGCTCGTTAAAGGTTGGATCAGCATTGTAGAAAGTGTCCGAGGAGAGGACGTTACCCACGTGGGTAGTCACTCCCTTTTCCTTTGCATTCTCGCGCACAGCCTCGATCAGGCGGTAGGAACCGATGGGGGCATAGGTTCCCGGGATGTTGTACTGATCGATGAAGTTCGAGTTCGTGCACGCTCCCTGAGCGATGACGACATCGTAAAGGTTGATTCCCGGCTGCAGCGCGCCACAGGTACCAACTCGGATGAGCTTTGTACAACCAAAGACGTGGATGAGTTCCCACGCGTACAGCGAGATCGAAGGAATACCCATACCCGAGCCCATAACAGATACCGGGGTGCCCTGGTAGGTACCGGTAAAGCCCAGCATGTTACGCACCGCGTTAAATTGCTGTGCATCTTCAAGGTAGGTTTCGGCAATGAACTTGGCGCGAAGCGGATCTCCGGGCAGCAAGATGGTCGGCGCAATGGGGGCGGTCGGGTTGATATGCGGTGTCGATTTCATGGTTGTTTACTCCAATACGTGTGTGGTGGTGTCGCTTGCTTGGTCTGGTGTGAGTGTTAGCCCACGCGGTCCAAAACGATGCTGCGAGCAGCCGGGGCAGTATCGCTGATGCGCACTCCCCCATCCAGTGCTTCGAGAGCACGAGGAATACGCCACTCATCGTCGGTGTGCAGGGTGAAGAGCGCGTCTCCCTTGCGCACGAGTTCCCCCGGCTTGGCGTGAATTTCAATTCCCGCTCCCGCCTGTACCGGATCGTCCTTGACTGCACGTCCGGCACCTAGCCTCCACGAGGCCACGCCCACGCTGAGCGCATCCATTTCAGAAATGAAGCCATCGGCCTCGGCAGTGACCGTGTGGGTTAGCGCGGAAGTCGGCAAAGCTGCGTCGGGATCTCCGCCCTGTTCACGGATCATCGCGCGCCACACATCCATGGCACGACCATCCTTCAGCGCTGCTTCAACATCGACATCGGGGCGTCCTGCCATGGTGAGCATGGCGCGAGCAAGCTCAACGGTCAATTCGACGACGTCCGCGGGGCCACCGCCGGCAAGAACCTCAACGGATTCTTCAACTTCAAGGGCGTTACCGACCTTGAGTCCCAGCGGAGTGGACATATCGGTGAGAAGCGCCTGAGTCTTTACACCGGCATCGCGGCCCAAGTCCACCATGGTGCGCGCCAGCTCGCGAGCGTGATCAATGTCCTTCATGAAAGCACCGCTGCCAACCTTGACGTCCAGAACCAAGGAGTCGGTTCCCTCGGCGATTTTCTTCGACATGATCGAAGAAGCAATGAGGGGAATGCAATCCACGGTCGAAGTGATGTCGCGCAGCGCGTAGAGCTTCTTATCTGCAGGAGCCAAGCCCGCTCCAGCGGCGCAAATCACCGCTCCGCATCCCTCGCCCAATTGGTGGTAGATCTCGTCGTTGGACAAAGATGCACGCCAGCCGGGAATGGCCTCGAGCTTATCGAGGGTTCCGCCCGTGTGGCCGAGGCCTCGACCGGAAAGCTGCGGGACTGCGACTCCGAAGACGGCAACAAGCGGGGCAAGTGGAAGGGTGATCTTATCGCCCACGCCACCGGTTGAGTGCTTATCAGCGGTTACGCGGGAAATACGTGCAAAATCCATACGCTCGCCGGAATCAATCATGGCCTGAGTCCACGTCACGATTTCTTCACGGTCCATTCCGCGCAGGAACACAGCCATGGCCAGGGCGGCCATTTGCTCGTCTTTCATCACCCCGCGCGTGTAGGCATCAATGGTCCACTGGATTTCTTCAGTGGACAGTTTCCCGCCATCACGCTTCACGCGAATGACGTCGACGGCATCAAACTGTTTCATGATGTCCTTCCTGGGTGTTGTTTTCAGAGAATGTCTGGCGGGCGCGCACCATCAGTTCACGCGCACGCCCGCCATAGTCATTAGTCTTCGCTGAATCGTGCTGAAGGCACTTCGGTCAGGTCGTGGGGGCCAAAAGCTCCCGGTAACACCTGCTTCATGGTCATGACACCCTCTGGCATCAAAACCAAGCAGTCATTACCACCGTGCTCAAAAATGAGCTGACGGCAACGACCACAGGGAGCAACCGGCTCACAATTCCCGTTCACCGCAACGACCGCCGCGAGGCGACCGCCACCGGAGCGCACCATCTGCGAAACCATTCCGCATTCAGCGCACAGTGTGACACCGTAACCGGCGTTCTCTACGTTGCAGCCCGAATAGGTCTGCCCGTCTGTCGTCAGTCCAGCTGCGCCAACGGGAAATCCGCTGTACGGGCAGTAGGCCTGTTCCATCGCCGAAATTGCAAGATCCTTGAGTTCTTCCCAGTTGATGTCCATGAGGCGTTCCTTCTTCCTAGCAGTCGATCACTTCGTGTAGGGAATGTTCTCGGCTGCCGGCGGACGCGACTTCCCGACGAATCCGGCGACCGCGATGATGGTCACGATGTAGGGGATCATCGAGATCAGGTCTGAAGGGATGGACTGCTCCAAGTTCGGCAGCAGGCGCGCAAGCGCCTGAGCAAAACCGAACATCAGTGCAGCACCCATGGCGCCGATCGGGTGCCACTTACCCAAGATCATTGCAGCCAAGGCAATGTAGCCATTGCCGGCGGAAATATTGTCGGTAAAGGACAGGTCCGAACCGATGGTGAAGAATGCACCGCCCAATCCCGCAAAACCGGAAGCAAGGATGGCATTGAGGGTTCGCGTGCGATTGACGTTAATGCCAACGGTATCGGCTGCTCGCGGGTGCTCACCACAGGCGCGAAGACGCAAGCCCCAACGCGAACGGTACAGGTAGATCGCCAAGAAAATCACCGTGGCGTACATCAAGTAGACCAAGATGTTGTGGTTGAAGAGCATCGGGCCAATAACCGGGATTTCTCCCAGGATCGGAATCTTGATATCAGAGAGCGAGAACTTATTCGTATTGAAGAGTTCGGCCTTCTTCGTCATCCATGTTCCGTAGAAGAAAGTCGTCAGGCCCGCTGCCAAGACGTTCAAGACCACACCGACGATGATCTGATCCACGCCGTACTTGACCGAGAAGAGCGCCAAGAGGCAGCCAAGGAAGGCACCCGCGATCGGCGCTGCGATCAGGCCGGCCCATGAAGTCTGGAAGTACGAGGCAGCCATGACACCTGCGAAAGCTCCCAAGAGCAGGTCACCTTCAATGGCGATATTGACAACGCCAACACGTTCCGAAACAACGCCCGAAAGTGAACCGAAGATCAGAGGCGTTGAAATTGCGACGGTCGAATATAGGGTCGAGGTGAGTGTCACGACACCGCTCGAACCCGAACCTGCATAGATCAGGAATCCGAAGACCGTTGCAATCCCGGCGACAATCATCATGGTGACATCAAGCCAACGCGGATTCTGCCGACGTGCCCATACCGAGTAGATCGACCACATGGCCACCACAAGAGTCAACGCTGTCAGCACCAGAAGGATAGGACGTCCGGGGGTGACAATATCGTCAATATTGAGGCTCTGGGACTTGTCATTGAGTCGGATGGTGACGTCGCCGCTGACCTTGATCGTGAAGAGAATTTGCAGGAGCACTGCCAGAACGTAGACAACTGGCATCTTCCATGAACGCTTGAGTTGAACGTCATTCATTGTTTGCGTCTGGCTCATCGTGCCTCTCCTTCCGAATCGGTGGAGGCGCCATCAACGACGGCATCGCCGCCCTCAGATGCTGCGTTTTCCTTCGCTGCCGAGGCCGCAGCCGGGCTCTTCGCGTCCTCTTCAGTGTGTTCATCGCTGAGTTCAGCGAGCTCAGCGCGCAAGCTCTTCTTGGTTTCCTTGGGCAGGTGGAAGAGCCAGCGAACAAACATGGGGGCTGCAATGAGCAGGACGATCACTGACTGGAGGATCAGGATCATATCGATCGGGACGCCCTTCGCCTGCATGGTGTAGCCACCTGCTTTAAACGCACCGAAGAGAATACCTGCGCCCAGAGTGCCCAGTGGCTTGTTCCGACCCAAAAGAGCAACCGTGATAGCGTCAAAGCCGATGGTGCCAGTGATATCGCGCGAGACATAACCAACGGTGCCCAAGGCCTCGTTTGCGCCCGCAAGGCCGAGGAAGGCACCTGAGATGGCCATGGTGATTGTGGTAATCTTCCCAACCGAAATTCCGGCGGTACGGGCGGCCTCGGGATTGGCACCAACAGCTCGGATTTCAAAGCCCAAGGTCGAACGCTCAATGAGCCACCAGAAAACGATGACCGCAAGGAGCGCGACGAAAACACCCATGTGAATCTTGAAGGGCGCATCGAGGATGCGAGCGAAAGCGGCTGAATCCGCAACCTTCGGAGTTTGAGGCTGATTAGAACCCGGGACCTGCCACGATTGCTTCGAAAGGATGTAGCCCAGCGCCAGGGTGGCAATCGAGTTCAACATGATGGTAACGATGACTTCGTTAGCTCCGGTCTTTGCTTTGAGCACACCGGCGATTCCGGCGTAAAAAGCACCGGCGACCATCGCGGCAAGAAGAGCAACAAGGGTGTGAATAACGGGAGGCAAGTTCATTGCGAAGCCAACCCACACAGCGGCAAGAGCACCGAAAATAATCTGGCCTTTACCGCCGATGTTGAACAACCCTGCGCGGAAACCCAGAGCAAGACCCAAACCGCCCAGTACCAGGGGGATTGAGAAGAACAGAGAATCTGTCAGCGGCTTGATCTGACGTTGGAAGCTGCGTGCGCTGGGGTCAAAGATTGCCCCGCGGAACATCGCGTAATAGGCATCGAGTACCGATGCGCCAGTCATCGCGATCAAAATCGCACCTAGAGCAAAGGCAATGAGAACCGCGAGGATGGAAACGAACCACCGCGATCCCAAGATGTGACGACACACAACCAGTGTCTTCGAAGGACGTTTTGCCTGGGTCATCAGTTTTCCTCCACGTGTGAATCCGAAACCTCAGCGTGTTCTTGCTCGCCCGCTATAGCCTCGTCATAGGGCACACCGGCCATCATCAAACCGAGCACATCACGCGGGGTATCTGCAGGAACGATACCCATCACGCGGCCTCGATACATCACGACAATGCGATCGGCAAGCGAAATCACTTCATCCAATTCGGACGAAATCAACAGAACGGGAATGTTCTGGTCGCGAACCTCGACGATGCGCTTGTGGATGAACTCGATCGAACCCACGTCCACGCCACGAGTTGGCTGGTTCGCAACAAGCAGGTTGAGGTCCTTCGACATTTCGCGCGCGACAACGACCTTTTGCTGGTTTCCACCCGAAAGCGAAGAAATCGGATCACTGATCGAGGTCAGGCGAATATCAAATTCTTTCTCTTTAGCCCGCGCATTTTGAGCGATGATTCCGAGCTTAAGCATGGGACCAGCCGCGAAACGCGAGTCCTTGTACTGGTCCAGGACCAGGTTTTCAGCGATCGAGAAAGAGGAAATAATGCCATCGGTCGAACGGTCCTCGGGAATGAAGCCGATTCCCGCGTCCAAAGACTTGCGGGGGTTGGCGTGTGTAATGTCAATTCCTTCAAGGAGGATCTCACCGGAATTCGGGGTGGCTAGGCCCAAAATGGTCTGTGCAAGTTCGGTCTGACCGTTACCTTGAACACCAGCAACCGCAACAATTTCACCGCGTTCAACAGCGAAAGATACGTGGTCGAGGAGGGGCAAGCCCGTAGGAGAGAGCATGGAGATCTCCTTGAACTCCAATCCCCCACCCTTTGGATGTGCATCAGCTTTGTCAACGCGCATCATGACCGATCGGCCGACCATCTTATTGGCCAGCTCGGATTCGGAGTCCTGCGGAGATGCCTCACCGACGACGGTTCCGCGTCGAATGACGGTGATTTCATCTGCGACGGCGCGGACCTCGCGCAGTTTGTGGGTAATGAAGACGATGGACGTTCCCGCATCAGCAAGTTGACGCATGATCGCCATGAGTTCATCGGTTTCCTGGGGAGTCAAAACTGCCGTTGGCTCGTCAAGAATAAGGACCTTTGCTTGACGCGAGAGTGCCTTAACGATTTCGACTCGCTGCTGGGCGCCAACAGAGAGGTCTTCGATGAGGGCATCGGGATCAAGATCGAAACCAAAGCGCGCAGAGACTTCTTCAACAGTGCGTCGCGCCTGCGCAAGATCAATCAACCCGCTTGCTTTTGTCGGTTCAAAACCGAGGGCGATCGATTCTGCGACGGTAAAGACCGGGATCAGCATGAAGTGCTGGTGCACCATTCCAATCCCCGCGGCAACCGCATCACCGGGACCGTTGAAATGGACCGGCTTCTCATCGATGAGGATTTCTCCTTCATCGGGCTGGTGAAGGCCGTAAAGCACATTCATCAGCGTTGATTTACCGGCTCCGTTTTCACCAAGAAGCGCGTGAATATGCCCTTCTTCGATGGTGAGGTTGATGTCATTATTTGCGACCAGAGGACCGAAACGTTTGGTGATCCCCTTGAGTTCCAACTTCACTGTAACTCCGCCCTTCTGCGCGGTTGAGTTTCGGTTTCAGGATAGCTGATACAGCGAAGGCGCGGTGGAGAGACCACCGCGCCTTCACTTAGTGTTCACGAATCACTTCGGGGAGTTTGCGGACTCAACCTTCAGTTCGCCCTTCTTGATCTGATCGGTGAGCTTGGTGAGCTCATCCTTCAGATCCTGAGGAACCTTGGAATCGAATTCGTGGAAGGGAGCGATGGAGACACCACCGTTTTCCAGAGTACCCACGTAAGGAGTCGCACTGAACTTGCCATTCACAGAGTCCGTGATGGCCTGCTCAACCGAAGCACCGATTTCCTTCATGACCGAGGTCAGAACGATCGACTTGTAGTCGGGGGCAGATTCGTACCAGTCGGAGTCAACACCAATGATGTAGGTCTTGCCATCGGCCTTTGCAGCAGCAGCTGCACCCAGGCCAACAGGTCCGGCGACGGGCATGATAATGTCAGCGCCCTGGTCGATGAACTGCTGTGCCTGCTGCTTGCCCAGTGCCTGGTCATCGAAGGACTGGGTGAAGGAGCCATTCTGGGTTGCCTTGTCCCAGCCGAGAACCTGGACGTTCGTGCCCTTTGCCTTGTTGTAGGCTGCGACACCATCGGCGAAGCCGTCCATGAAGACGGTAACCGAAGGAATCTGGATGCCACCGAAGGTGGCGACCTTGCCGGTCTTGCTCATGCCCGCTGCGGCGTAACCAGCCAGGTAAGCAGCTTCAGCGGTGTTGAAGAGCAGAGGACGTGCGTTCTCTACGGTGACGGTCTTGTTGGAGTCGTCCGAGAAGGAAGAGTCAACAAGTGCGTAGTGGACGTCCTTGTTCTCGTTTGCAGAGGCGTGCAGTGCCTTCTCCAGGTTGAAGCCAACGCCGATGATCAGGTTGCAGCCGTCGGAGACCATTGATTCAGTGTTGGGTACGAAGTCCGACGAAGAGGAGGACTCTGCCGTGTTGATCTGAATGCCGAGCTTCGACTGTGCGGCCTTCAGGCCGTTGTATGCGGATTCGTTGAAGGACTTGTCGTCCCAACCGCCAGCATCAGAAACGGCGCAAGCCTTGAAGCTTGCGCCATTGGAAGATGCGCTCGAGGTCGAGCCGGAATCCGAAGAGGGCTTCGAACCGGACGAGCACGCGGTCAGTGCGAGCGTAGCAACGCCAGCGACTGCAACGATTCTTGTGAGGGTCTTCATGCCGTTATTCCTCCAAGTAGAGTGTGTTGATACACAGTAGGTTGGTTGCGACAGCGCGAATCAACCGCTTGGAAGACACGCGCACCACCGCTTGCGAGAACGCATACGTGTGCTGCGTTGACGCCCATTTAGAGTTTCTCCCATCGCATTCGGACCCGTCAAGGCGAATCGGCCTCAGCGCGATAACGAATCGATAAAAGTTATATTTTCCGTCCATGCATACGCCTGTGGGCGGCAGGATTCTTTCATCCCGCCGCCCACAGGCGCTGGTCACTCAGGCTTTCCACCGGCATATCCCGGCGAACACCAAGTCCCTATCATGCAAACTTGCGACGCATCACCAAGCCGAGGCCACCCATACCGAGAGCAGCCAATGCGACCAGCGCGGCCTCGGAACCGGTGCGTGCCAGTTTCTTGCCCGCAACGCCTTTTGCGTTCTTCGCCGCAGCACCCGGCTGTTGCGCCGCGACCGGGCAGGTGACCTGAACGGTCAAGCCAGAGGCCTCGGGAACGACGGTTCCAAAGTCGGTCTCAACGGTGACGGGCAGCGTGAGCACTCCTCCTTCGGGCTTGGCGGTGCACACCGACATCGGAAGCGAGGCCTTCAGAGTTGCCTGGCCTGCGCCATCGGTTGTGATAATCGAGGCCTCATCGGATGCGTGCTCTTCGCGCAGCGAGTTGTTGACGCTTGCATTAACGGCTACCGATCCGAAGGAGACCTTGACATTTTGGGTCTTCCCGGGCCCCTCGGAGAAGGACAGGCCGCGCAATGGCACAGTGAATTCCTGATCGGGAGCAACCGGATCGCTCGGGAGCGTCACACCAATTGCTTGCTTGAGGGTCGCAGCCTTGATGCCATTGTGCGCACCCAGGTACTCGTTGAACTTATCGCGGTCGAGGTTACCCAGAACCGTCTTCGTTCCACGGGTCAGTGCCGGGAAGGTGTCGCCTCCAGCAAGGAGGAAGGTCACCGATCCAACCGTGTACTCCTTGTTCATATCGATGGGCGCACCGTTGACGAGCAGTGAGGTAATGCGCTCACCGTACGGCTTGGAAGGATCGTAGGTGTACTGGACATTCTTCGACAGACCAAGCTTGAGCAGCGGGCGCGAGTTCTGAGAGTTCAGGTTCGTCTTCCACTGTTCTTCCAGAGCATCCTTCACATCGGAGCCCTTGATGGTCACGTATCCCAGCTCGTTCGAGAAGGGCATGACGTCGTAGCTCTGCTTGTAGGTGATGGTGCCATCGCTACCGGGTTCAAGATCTGCACGCAGACCGCCAGCATTGATCATGCCGATATCAACGGGGTTGCCATCGGGTGTGCGGATTGTTTCACGCATCGCGTCAGCCGCCAGGTTGCCCAGAGTCGACTCGATACCGCGGTTACCGCCCTTTTCGATGCTTCCATCGGGTGCCTCGAAGATGCCACGGTGGAAGCTCTCGGTGTAGCCCCGTGCCACAACTTGGGCACCGGCGACGGCCGAGGCCTGCTGCGCGCGGGTAACAACTGCCTTCGTCTGGGGATCTTCACCGCACTCGTAAACGGTCGCAGCGGGGATCAGCTTAGTGTCGGCCTTCACGACCTTTCCGGTCGCCGTATCGTAGGAGATCTGAATCAGGCCCAGGTTATCCGTGTAAGAACCGGAGGCAACACCCGCCAGAAGGGGGTTCTGAGAGGTGAGCTCGACCGCCGAATCGACGTGGTCGAACTCGTAAGGAACGTGCGTGTCGCCACCCATGAGACCGTCAACATCGGGGCCCATCTTCGGGTAGTTGTTCTTCACGTCATCATCAAGCATGGCGATGACGATCTGCGCGGTTCCATCCTGCTTGAGCTGCTTCGCCAGGGTGTTGATCTTGGCGATTGGATCCTTGAAAGTCAGGCCCTGAGTGGTTCCGGGGCTGAGCTTGTAGGGAACATCCTCGGCAATCGCACCGATGAACGCGACCGTCACTCCCGAAGGAGAGGTCCACAGCTTGTACTCTCCCAGGTAAGGAGTGCCCGCTCCCCACGTTCCCATTCCTTCAACGTTTGCCGCAAGGTAGGGGAAGTTCGTTTGAACAAATTCGGAGGGGTTTGAGCCATCGACGCGCTGCTTGAAGACGGCTTGGCCCATATCCAACTCGTGGTTACCCATGGTCGAGCCCAGGGGATGCATCGTGTTGAGCGCTTCAATGGTCGGATTGTCCTTGAGCGCACCCGAGGTGTAGGGAGAGGCGCCAATGTTGTCGCCGAGCAGGGTGAAGCTTGAGTTCGGGTTCGTTGCGCTTGCTCGCTTGAGGTAGCAATTCATCGCAGGAAGACCCGCCTCGACGACCTTGCGGCTCTTGCGGTCCTTTTGCATCTCGATGTGCCCGTGCACATCGGTGAGGTTGTACAGGTCCAGGGTGACGATATCGGATGCGCCGCGATCCGTGCCGACTGCAGGGGCCGGGGCGGGAGTCGTCTGGTTTGCCGAGGCCGTGGCTTCGGCGGCGGGGGCAGCTGCGGTAGCCTCGGGGCTTGCCTCCGTCGTCGGAGTTGCCTCGCCAGCGGGGTCTGCGAAGGCGGCTAAAGGCGTTGCGAAGAGCGCGAGGGCTGCGCCGGTCGCAATCACCGCCCTTCGGGTTCGAGTGAGCATATTGTTTCCTCTCATGATGGTTGGGTGAAGGTCAGAGGGTCCGGCGGCGCATGGCGCAGGCTGCCACGCCCAGCACCAGGGCTCCCAGGGCCAGTGGAATGGTGTCGTTCACGCCGGTCGAGGCCAGCTTAGTGCGCTTGTGCTTGGCTTTTGTTGCCGAGGCAGACTGTTCGGGGGTACCTGCGGGGGCGCCGGGGTTAGTCGAAGGCTGGGCCGAGGGGCCAAGCGGCGGCTGGACGATCGGGGTGATGAGATTCAGCCCGATGATCTCGGGATTGTGATCGGAGGCGCGGTAGGGGTTGTCAGCCTCGAAAGCCAGGTAAGCGTTGTAGTTTGCGCGCGAGTATTCGAAGGCGATGCTTTCTTGAGCGTTCACCGCCCACGACTTCACCTCGGTAATCAGCGGGTGCGCTGCAGAGTTCGCGAAGACGTGGTCCATCGATCCGGAGCGACCGCCATAGACGTAGGAGGAGTCACCGTGGCCCGACTCGTGGGCCCAGCCCGCATCGGTCAGGACTTTCAGAGGGTCTTCCTTCGTGTAGGCGTTGAAGTCACCGACAAGCAGTGTCGGGGTTCCGTTGAAACGCTGTGCGAAGGTGGCAAGTGCGCGGGCTTGCTTGACGCGGACTCCATTGGAGTTCCCCTGACCATCACCATTGTCGGTATTTGCTGCTGCTTCCGCGCCGGACAAGTTCTTGGGTGCAGATCCCTTGGACTTAAAGTGGTTGGCAATAACGACAAAGTTCTTGCCTTCGTGGTTTGCATCAGTAATCGGCTTGAATTCTTGAGCCAGGGGCTGACGCGCAAGGCCCGTGTACGCCGGATCATCGTAAATGACGGAGTCGCCGACCGGGGTAATTGTTGCCTTCTTGTAAATGAAAGCGATGCGGATGACGTCCTCGTTTGCGGGAACGGTTGAGGGGCTGGGGACATAGGCCCAAACCTCGGATCCCGCAGCGGCATTGAGCGCATTGACGAGGCTCTTGAGCGCACCGTCACGGTCAGTGCTGATACCGGAGGCTACGGGGTTTTCAATTTCTTCCAATGCCACAACGTCGGCATCGATCGTGTTAATCGCCTGAACGATCTTGGTTTGCTGGTTCGCAAAAGCTTGCGATGACCAAGCGCCGCGGAGCTTGCAGTCCTTGTCGGTTACGTACTTGTGGTTGCGGTCTTCGTATCCCTTGCATCCAGGTTCGTTTTCGCCCAGGTCAGAGAAGTAGTTGAGGACGTTGAAGGTTGCAACCTTCGTATCGCCACTGACTGTAGGAGCAGCGGGCCGCTCCCCCGTGATGGTCACCGGCGAGCGATCAGGATTTCCAGCGGTCATCTGCGTGGGTTGGAAAACAAAGCTCCCGAAGCGTGATTCCAAGACAACGGGTTTCGTGAAGGTCACGTGGTAGCCCACGCGAGCAGGGGCTCCGTTGGCCAGGTAGGCGTAGCGTTCTTTGTGCCCGTTTTGCTTGAAGTTCGTTAGATCCGTGGTCGAGGCATCATCCAGATCAATAGTCTTGGCGGCGTTTTCAGCCTCGTAGGCTTGGGCAGGAGCGCCAGGGGCGACAACGTCGGTCGCGGTCCGCAAAACCTCGGTTCCGGGAGTGAGCGAAAGCGTCCCGTAGCGGTTGGTCTTGTAGTTATCGGTGATCGTCCAGGTGTCCTTGGGCAGGACCAGCATGGACTCGAGTGCTTCCATCTGGTCTTGAGCGGGCACACCGCTCAGTTCCGTTGGCTTGACAGGATCACAATCAGTGGCAGTGGTAATACTTTGCGGGAGCAATTGGGTCAGGCTCTGCGTTGCGGCGGTTGCGTTTTTCACGCCTGAATGCTCAGCCACCTTGCCTTTGACGACAACGCACTCACCAATGGAAGGCATCGTCTTAGAAGATTTCCCCATGAAGACGAAGAGGCCATCAGAGGCGGTTCGCGAAGGATCCCAGGTTCCGCCCGTTCCGGGGGTTTGGATGGTGAAGCCTTCGAGGCCCTTGAGGTTTGCGTTCTCGCCCTTCGGGTAGGCCGCGGTCACAACGCCTTTGGTTTCGACCGTCTGATTGATCAGCTGGGAGTCATCGCCATCGCCCGTGGTCTGAATATCCGGGATCGAGACCAGCGCACTCACCGCGCGTGTCTGCCGAACATGTGCCGAGGCCTCGACGCTGGGTGTGGGCGTCGAGGCCTGAGTTTCGCTTCCCGATGTCGGGTCTTCGCTGGGATCCGCGTAGGCAGCTAGCGGCATTCCAAAAAGGGAAAAGGCTGCCAGAGCACCGATCACAGTTCGCTTCTTCACACGCAGCATGTGCAGCTTCCTCTCAAGGTGCACGATCAAAATGCACGGGCACCGCGACAATCGCGGCACCCGGGGCCAGCTGGAGCACCCTCCGAGCTGTAACCTCAGTCACTCAAAAGAGTAGCAAGCTCAAAGGACACCAAAGTACGATTTTCGAATATCCCAGAATCACTCCCGAAAATCATCAGCAAACCCACAGCTGAGTTTACAGTTTTCGCACAGTATAAGTGGTTTTTCTCCCCTCGCAAGGTCTCACGTGAGAAGCTTCGACTCAACAAGTGCGCAGCGACTAATCTGGACCCATTAGGACATTTCAGGAAGGAATATCGACAATGTCTCAACCCCCGCTTCCTCCGACTCCTCCAGTTCCGCCTCCCGGACAGCCTTTCCAGCCGGGGCAGCCGGCAGTGACTCCCGGACAGCCGGAGCAGTCTCAACCAAAGAGGCGATCGATCGTTCCTCCACCACCCGAACCTGGACAGCAGTACGGGCAAGCCGCTTTCGTTGCGCAGCAATACCAGCAAGCCCCCGGTTTCCAACAGGCTCCGGCGAATCCTCAACGGTTCCAGCCCGGACCCGCAAGCGCTCAGCAGTTCCAAGCGGGTCCAGCGGCCCAACAACCTCCCGCAGCCATGTTCCCTGCTTTCATGCCCACGCAGCCTCTCGGGGAACCCGGCGAATGCGCGCTCGCGATGCGCGGCCTCGTGAAGATTTTCGGAAACTTGGTTGCGGTGGCAAACCTCAACCTGGACATCCCCAAGGGTTCCTTCTACGGCTTCGTCGGCCCGAATGGTGCAGGCAAGTCAACGACCCTCAACATGGCGACCGGTTTACTTACCCCGGATTCTGGAACTGCTTTCGTCAACGGAATCGATGTGTGGGCCGATAATCTTGCCGCCCGCGCGCAGCTTGGCGTCATGCCCGATGGGATGCGTCTGCTCGATCGCCTTTCCGGCCCTGATTTCTTGGTTCACGTCGGAATGCTGCGCGGTTTACCTCGCGAAACGGCTCGCGAGCGCGCGCAGCAGTTGCTGGCAACTTTGGACCTCGTGGATGCAGGTAAGAAGCTCATCTCCGACTACTCGGCGGGTATGACGAAGAAGATCTCCCTTGCTGCGGCCCTCATCCATGCTCCCTCAGTCTTGGTCCTTGATGAGCCCTTCGAAGCGGTCGACCCGGTTTCGGCAGCGAATATCCGCCAGATCCTCATCGATTTCACTCACCGGGGCGGAACGGTCATTTTGTCCAGCCACGTCATGGCAACCGTCCAGCAGCTGTGCACCCACGTTGCTGTGATTAATCACGGACAGGTTTTGGCTTCTGGAACGACTGCAGAAGTGGCGGGTGACATGTCCTTGGACGAGCGTTTTGCTCAGTTGGTGGGCGGCTTGCACACGAGCGAAGGGCTGTCATGGTTGGCCAACTGATTCGTTTGAAGCTGCGCATCATGTGGAACGTGATGTGCAAACAAGTCGTCGTCCTGCTCCTGTCACTCATGGCGCTTCTTTATGGTTTGGCAATGGTTGGCGCTCTGTACGTTGGCGTCCTGGCTTTACGCGAATCTATCCCGCCGGAGTTCATCATGCTCATCGGCCCCTTGGTTTTCCTCGGGTGGCTGATCCTGCCATTGTTGTTCTCGACGATGGATAACACCCTGGAACCACGCCGCCTCTCCCCATTCATTGCACCCTCACCCAAACTTGCCTTTGCTCTTGTTGCAGCGTCAGCGCTTGGAATTGGCGGGATTTTTTCATTACTTCTCTTCCTTGTACCCGCTTGGTATTTCCTCACTCGCGGTGAATTACTGCTCGCACTAGGCGCAACTTGCGCTGCTATTCTCACCCTCCTCACTGCGGTCATTTGGGCAAAGTCCGTAACCACGTGGGCGGGAAACCAAGTTTTGAAAAACTCAGAACGCAAGAATTTTGCGTCTTTTATCGGTTCGATGATTTTCGTTGCAGTTTTCGCGCCGATGGGAATCTGGATGCAGTTTCTTATTCGCAATTTTTCCTACGACGCAGTTCTTGCCTTCGCTTCCAAGGTCTACACGACACCTTTTGGCGCCTTTTTCGGGGTACTTGAATCCTTGAGGCAAGGGGACTACCTCCTTGCGGGAGTTCGCTGTGCAATCGGTCTTGCGACTCTCGCCCTAGGTTGGGTCCTCTGGATCCGCGTATTAAAGCCGTCGATGTACGGCAGCGCAAACCGTGTTTCTACCAAAGCGCGTGAGGCCATTGAGGCTGGCCGCTATCACGTTGATGAGGCACGCGCCGAGGCTGAATTGGCAAAGCAGCGCTCGGATTCACGTTCAGCAGGACTCAAGCGCGTTCAACGCTGGCAGGCGCTCGGGCTTTCAGGCCGCTCGGCTGCGATGGCGACGAAGACGGCTTACTACTGGCTTCACGATTCTCGACTGTCGGTTTCCTTGGGTTCGACGATCCTCTTCCCGGTGATGGGCGTTCTCATGGACTACATGATTGACAGTGACGTGCGTGAATTCATGCCTTTCAGTTTCGGATTCTTCTTGTACCTTGCTCCGATCGTCATCGGCGCAAATATCGGTGCAAATATGCAATACGACTCCACAGGCGCATGGGTGCCGATTGCTGCCGGAATGACCGGGCGCGAAGATCGTTTAGGCCGCCTCTTGGGGTCACTCGCTATTGTTGCCCCGGTCATCCTTGTCGCCTCGGGAGCGGCATGCGTCATTATGGGCAAGAGCGTGCTTGATATCGTCTACACACTGTGCTTGTGCATTCTCTTCCTGACTGCTTCATCAGGAATCGCAACGGTTGTCGGAAGCCGCTGGGTCTACCCCGTTCAGCAACCTGGCGCATCGCCTCTGTCGACGCGAGGCGCAGGGGCTGGAATGGTGGCGATGTGGGCGACCTCTGCTGCCATGCTGGGCGGTTTGTTGGTCGCTTTGCCCGGCTGGCTTGCCTTGATCTTTACCACCGGCACAGGAATCCCCTTCATTATTGCTGTGGTCGTGTCTTTGGCTTGGAGCGTGGCCGTCATCGCAATTTCAGTGGTGTGGGGCGGACGCTTGTGGGACCGCTACAAGGTCGAGATGCTGACAACAATGAAGTCATGGGCGGGAAACTAGAAGCCTCGTTTTCCACCGATTGACATATGGTTGTGGCCCGCAGGAATTCCTGCGGGCCACACCTGTTATACGCGTTATGTTCAGCGAGCCTGGTAGGTCAGGCAGTCAGCGCCGGCAGATCCCACGCGAATCGCCGAAGCGGTGCACTCCAGACCGGTGTTGAAGGAGCAGTCTGCCTTCTGGCAGGCGCCAACAACCGGGCTCTTGCGCTCGAGGCCGCCACGAACCGAGAGCGGAACGAAGGTTGCGCAGGTACGTCCGTAGCCGATGGTGACGGCGCCGGCAGCGCAGCCATTGTTGTTGTACGAGCACTCCGAAACGGAGCAGTCCTGGACCAGGGGAAGGTCGATGGTCGTCATGATGTTCTCCTTGAAGAGTCGACACAAATTGTTAAGACCCCTCAAGAATGCATGTTTTATTTCGAAAAACGTATAGCGGCTTCATTTCCGCGGAATATCAATGAAAACTGAGTGTCGCTTCCGAAGATTGTTCGCGTATTTTCGATAAAGTCCAACCGGCTATTTGCCTCAGGTTAGGCTGCGCTACGCAAGGTATGGCACTGCGAGTTCTACTCGTCAAGAAGCTCTGCGTTCAGTAGCCAAGCTTCTTCCAACTCGTCAATTTCCTGGCGAATCTGAGTTGACTGCGCAGACAAATCTGTCATCTCTTCCAAGGCGCTTTGATCCTCAGCAATACGCGCAGCACATTCAGCGAGTTTTTCTTCGACCTTCTCAAGGCGCGTGCGCAAGGTATCGATCTTTCGCTCAAGCCTTGCGCTTTCTTTCTTCGCTGCTCGACGTGCAGCAGAATCAGTCATCCCCGAGCCTGTGGCGCCTGTGGAAGATTCCTCCCCCGCCGCATTTTCGCGAGCATCAGGAGATTGGGCACCACCGGCCTCGCGAATACTCAAGTACTCTTCGACTCCCCCGGGAAGGGCGCGAAGGCTTCCATCCCCCAAGAGCGCAACCTGATGATCGGTCGCGCGCTCAAGAAGATAGCGATCGTGACTGACAACAACCAAGGTTCCCGGGAAGGCATCAAGGAGGTCTTCCATTGCAGCCAGGGTATCCGTGTCAAGATCGTTCGTTGGCTCATCGAGAAGAAGAACATTAGGCTCGGCCATGAGCAGGCGCATCAACTGCAAACGACGCCGCTCACCGCCGGAGATCTCACTAACCCGCGTCCATGCACGCTCGCGAGTAAAACCCATTCTCTCCGTCATCTGCGAGGCGGAAACTTCCTTGCCGTCAACGATCACACTGTGGGCAACCGCGTCCACCGCCTCGACAACGCGAAGATCACTGAGCTCGTCAAGCTCGTGAGTATCCTGCGAAAGGGTAGCAATCTGGACGGTCTTTCCGCGCTTCACCCGGCCGCTTGTTGGCTCCAAATCACCACGAAGAAGATTAAGGATTGTCGTTTTACCTGCGCCGTTCACGCCGACGATTCCCACTCGCTCCCCCGGAGCCAAGCGCCACGTCACGTGGTCAAGGATCGTGCGCCGACCACCGTTGGGAGTGTCGAAAGAAACGCTCACGTCTTCAAGATCGACAACGTCTTTCCCGAGGCGCGCGGTCGCCATTTTGACCAATTCAACGCTGTCCCTGGGCGGGGGAACGTCAGCGATCAGAGCCTCGGCCGCAGCGATGTGGAACTTTGGCTTCGATGTGCGCGCAGGAGCTCCACGACGAAGCCACGCGAGTTCTTTCGTCAAGAGATTCGCACGTTTCTTTGCAGCAACGTCTGCTTGGCGGACACGCTCGGCTCGCGCCAAAGTGTAAGCAGCGTAGGAGCCATCATAGATTTCTACGCGGCCTGGAATCTGAGGGCGAGAGCCGCCCGGGTCGATCCCGGGAACGACTTCCCAAATGGTCTCGCACACTGCGTCCAAGAACCAACGATCGTGGGTGACAGCAATCAGTGCGCCGCTTGCACCTGGGCGCGCAAAACGCGCATTCAAGTGGCGCGCAAGCCATGCAACGCCTTCCACATCAAGGTGGTTCGTTGGTTCGTCCAAGCAAACGACATCGGAGGGAAGCGCGAGCACCCGTGCAAGGTCAACGCGGCGACGCTGCCCACCAGAGAGCGTTCCAACCAGAGCATGCAGGTCAATATCAGCCAAGAGACCTGCGTGAATATCGCGGATTGAACTCTGCGAAGCCCACTCGTATTCTTCGAGTCCCGGGTGAACAGCATCCATCACTCGGGCATTGTCATCAAGGTGATCCGCCTGCTCGAGCATGACCACGCGCAAACCATCACGAGTGATCACTTGCCCGTCGTCGGGTTGCTGTATCCCTGCGACCAGGCGCAAAAGCGTGGATTTTCCGGCACCGTTGGGCCCCAAGATTCCAATTCGCGACGTATCTTCAACGCTAATATCGACATCGGCCAAGAGCTGACGCGAACCCGCGAGTGCTCCCAGAGATTGTGTGCCTAGTAGATGTGCCACCTAGCATTCCTCTTCTTCGACAATTGCGCCGCGCGCGGGACCCGAGGTGGGCAGGATTGCACTGACTTCGGGGCTATGCGCCAAGGCCTCCGCAAGCTCATCGGCGTGGTTCTTATCGCGGGCAAGCACTGCAATCGTTGGTCCAGAGCCGGATAGTATCGCCGCGCAGGCACCAGCTGCCCGCGCATCGCGAATTGTTTCGGCAAGCTCGGGATACAGATGGAGCGCGGGCGCGGTTAAGTCATTACTCAACACCGGTGCCACGCTTGTTGCATCCCCCAGCAGCGCACTCTGATCTTCTTGGCTCAAAGGCGCGGGCTCTATTCCTGCGGCGCTATTTCCTGCTTCTCTCAAAGCATCCAGTGTTTTAAAAACCTCGGGAGTCGAGAGTCCCCGGTGCGCGCGGACCATGACCCAGTGATGGTGCGGCCACGTCGAGGCATCAGAGCCGAGCAATGGGGTCAGAAGGTCTCCGCGTCCCTCCCCTACGCTCATGCCACCCATGATGCAGGCGGGAACATCCGCGCCAAGCCCGCGCCCGATCTGGCACAACTGCTCGAGGCTCAGTCCCAGCTCCCATAAACGGTTGCATGCAACCAATGCAGCTGCTGCATCTGCCGATCCCCCGGCCATTCCTCCAGCGATGGGAATGTGTTTGTCCACGCGGATTGACACTCCCGCACTGGTTTGCGCCCAGGGGCCCGTGGCTGCAAGCTTTTGAAGGACTTTCGCCGCGCGGTAAGCCAGGTGTGATGTGGGATCTAGCTCGCTCATGAGCTGGGTCGCCCCCTGGTCAATGCTTCCGTCTGCTGCGTATGCATGGGTTTCGATGTGAATCCCCGGCGACTTGGCCGTGCGCACGCTGACGTACTCGCGGATATTCAAGCATTCGAATACAGTGACGAGGCCGTGGTAGCCCTGCGCATCCGGCTGACCAGCGCGCAGGATCAGGTTCACTTTCCCCGGTGCGGATGCATGTACCTCACGCACTGGGCGACTCCGCCTGGCGTTCCTTCGCGTAACGATCTTGAGCAGGTAGTGGAATTGTTCCTTCAGCTCTCATTTCGAGCAGAGCATGACCGAGCCGCACATAGTCCTCAATCCCGAGCTTTTCGCCTCGAATAGAAGAATCCACCTGGGCGCGATCACACAGCTCTTGGGCGGTGTCTGCGCCTCCCGCCCAATTCTTCAAGGCGGCGCGCAGGGTCTTGCGCCGTTGCGAGAAGGCGGTGTCGCAGGCCTCGAAAGTCGCAAGACGCAAGGCGGTGTCTCCGCGCGGGGTCTCCAAGCGACGCAGGGATACCAGCGCCGAATCGACGTTGGGAATGGGCCAAAATACGGAACGTCCAATGGTTCCGGCGCGGTTCGCATTCCCGTACCAGGCAGCCTTGACCGAGGGAACGCCATAGGTTCGCGAACCCGGCTCTGCAGCCAAACGATCTGCGACCTCGGCTTGAACCATGACCAGGGCATAGTCAAGCGAAGGGAAAGACTCCATCATCGACAGCAGCAAAGGCACCGCAACGTTATAGGGAAGATTTGCGACCAGGTGCGTTGGAGCATCCCAGTCAACCCCAAAGTCCGCCAATCCTTCGATTTGCACGGCGTCACGATTAACAACGTGGAGGCGCTGGGCTGCATCAGGCATGCGCTGAGCAACGGTCACGGGCAGGGCGCGAGCTAAAACGGGGTCAATTTCGATCGCCCGAACCCACGCACCGGCCTCGAGAAGTCCAAGAGTTAAGGAACCGAGGCCCGGCCCAACCTCAACCACCTGAGTCCCCTCACCGATCCCCGCATCTCGAACGATACGGCGGACGGTTCCGGCATCATGAACGAAGTTCTGTCCCAGGGTTTTCGTGGGGCGAACTCCCAGTGCTTCGCATATTGCGTGCACTTCGATGGGGCCAAGGAGCCCGCTCTCACTGGGTTGCGCGTCATTGGGCAGACGCGGGGTGGAATAACGACGGGTTGAACTCACGCACCCATCCTAATTGATCAGTACCAACCGACGGAGTTTGAATGCGCGAGCGCCGAACACGGCCTGCCGTAGCGACCCGCAATATAGCCCAGACCCCAATTGATCTGAGTGACGGGGTTGGTCTGCCAATCCGCACCAGCCGAGGCCATCTTGCTTCCCGGGAGAGCCTGCGGAATACCGTAGGCACCGGAGGAGGCATTCTTCGCGTAGGGATTCCAATGCGATTCACGGTTCCACAGGGCAACGAGGCACTGGAACTCGGAATCTCCCCAGCCTCGGGCAGCAACCAAAGGTTTGGCGAGGCTCCGCGGGTCTTCACCCGAATAGGTCAGCGGGATATTGGCCGCGACCATCGCCTGTGCCACTTCAGCGGAGTTACCACCAGCAGCTGTAATTTCGGCTGCACTTGAGAGGGTGCCGAGTTTTGCGCGGTAGCGAATGGAGCGGGTCCCATCCTCTTCGGTCTTCTCTTCAAGAGTTGCCTTGGGGTCAAGTCCGGCCTCAATCAGAGCCTTCGGGGTGACCTCTTTGGTTCCGATCGATCGGATCTGAGCGCTGGGCTCACGAATCACCTTCGAGTTGAGCGGCGCCTCGAAGCGTTCACCGCCGTCAACATTCTCGCTCCACGTCATCTCTTCAGCTTCGCCTTCAACACCCTTGGTCGTCACCTGTTCTTCGCCGGCGAAAAGCTGGTCGGAATCTTGGCGGTGTTCTTCAAAGGGAATGGCGACCTTGCGAGGAGCAAGTGAGCGCGTGACCTTGTGAATATCAATCGAGAGTCCCTCGGCAGTGGACTTTACCTCGACTCGATCAAGGGGACTGAGGGTGATGCCCTCTTTTTCCAGGATCGAGCGGGTATCCATTCCTTCGCGTGCGGTAATCGTTCGTGTATTTCCGTCAACGATGACCTTGACTTGTCGGGTCTGCGAAACCAGCGGGGTCAGGCTCGAACGCGACTGGGAACGATCAACTGCAAGAACTGCTTTCCCGGAATCCACTCCCATATCTGCCAGTACTCCTTCTGCGGAAGGAGCTGTGGACCATAGCGTTTTGCGCGAGCCGTCAATACTGAGCGTGTAGGGCTTCGCAGTACGCACAACGATGGTTTGCCCGTCACTGACCTGTTGGTGAATTGACGGCTGGACGAGGTCGTGTTCTGCCACCTCAACTCCGGCCTCGTTCAAGACGCCGGAAACCGAGTGCGCCCACGTCGAAACGGGGCGGATCACTCCGTCAACTTCAATATTGACCGTCGAGTGCTCGTGGGCGACGCCAATCCCCGCGATCCCGCACAGCACGAAAGCAGCTGCGCTCGCAGTGACGAGGACAGCTTGCTTCGATGGTTCCCAAGAGTGGGCGCGGGGACGGGAGTGGCGTGCGGATGTGGTCACAGAAGTCCTAGTGCTCGAGCGCAGGCGGGCCACTGTCCCCATCCGGAGCGGGCCTGGAGAGCCTGGGCGCGCTGGGTCTGCTCCGCTGCCGAGGCCTCGGAAGGCAGTCCGGTACCGCCCATTGCGCGCCACGTAGAAGCAGAGAACTGGTAGAGACCGTAGTAGCCGTTACCGGTGTTTGTTGCGGGGTTACCGCCGGATTCGCAGCGTGCGAGAGCGGCCCAGACGTCGTTGCCTGTCACGGTTGCCGACGAGGTCGACGAGGACGATGCGGCAGAAGATGACGAGGCCGCCGCCGCTTCCTTCGTTCCGATCTTGACGATCTGCTTGACCGGTTCGGTGCGGTTCTCGGACACTACCTGGCTGACGATTTCTTGACCATCGCGACGCTCAACGTAGACGCTCCTCTTGATGGACCCATCGGAGCCCTCTTGAACAACCTTGCGGGTTCCCTTTGCCAAAGTGGAGTCTTCTTGTTCTTCGACTTCCTTCGTCAAAGTTTCTTCACGTTCTTCAACGCCGCGCTGAACACGGATCACTCGAAGGAAGCTTCCCTGCTCATCGCTGGTGAAGACGACGCGATCGAGGAAGGAAACGTCAACACCGGCTTGGGAAAGAAGATCGGAGGCACTTGCACCTTGGCGTGCGTCAACCGTGTGGGTCTGTCCGTCCGCAACGACGCGGATAGAACCGCTCGCTGTTAGGGCGGGAAGCTCTGCGCGAGAGGTCGAACGATCAGCGGCGATAATGGCGCCCTTCGTGCCGACCTGTCCCAGCAAGTCATCAATGTCGGTTGCGGTCGACCACGTGGGAGTGGAGACGCCATCGATATCGACCATGTACTGCTGAGCGCGGCGGACAAGGATGGTCTGTCCGTTACTCACTCGTTCATGGAGTGAAGGCGCGACAAGGTCGTGCGAAGAAACTTCAACACCCGCGGTTGCTAAAACGTCAGAGACCTTGCCCATAAACCCTGAAACGGGGATAGATACGCCATCAACTTCCAGAGTGACATCACGGAAGGACGAGGCGACGGCAGTACCGGCGATTCCGGTGACGGTCATGGCAGCAACTGCAGCGCTAGCGATAACAGCCTTGCGCGAGGGGTGTTGAATGTTCATATAGCTCCAAACTTCGGAGGTTTCGCCCTGGCAGTTTCACGAAGAAATGCGGCTCGCATGCGAGCCTGCGGCGAACGGACACTTCACACGCTACGGGGAAAATGAAATCCAAGCGAGCGATAGTGATAGGGAACATACACATAAGCCACACAAATCACAGTTGTCACACCTGTAACAGCAGCTGAATGAGAGATTGATAAGTCAAATTGGCATTTATTCAGGGACGAACACTAGGATGGGGGCAGATTGTCACCGCTGCAAAGAAGGGACCGTGAATAATGAAGTCACGCCAACGCGGGATCTACGCACTTGTAACGTGCATTGCCTTGGGAGTGTCCATGGCTGCATGTGGATCCTCGTCCAACGGATATATCCAGGGGGACGGCTCAGAACCCGCTTATAAAAAAACGGTCTTCTTCTCAACAGAACCCAACCAAGATCTCAGCGATTTGAGTTCTGTCTCTCCGCAGCCGGAAGGCAAGGAAACATTCAGCCCCGAAGATTCAAAACTCTTCCTCAACCGCTACCAGCTGCGCTACAGCAAAGATAGCCACACACTGTGGGCAACGACTGATCGCGGTTCCTTTGATTTCACTTTTAAAGGCGTAACGGTATTGCCGCAAACAACTCAAGATGGTCATAAGATCATCAAGGTTGATTACACGATAAAGAACAATTCACGGAAGAAAGAGACTCCCGATAATGCCCTGCGTTGGGTGTTCTATATGGCTTCTTCTCCACTTCCGGGCACTGACATTGCCAAGCAATACGCTGCCCACACCATCGATGATCCAAATCAGTTGACGATTTTTAAGCTCACTGACGTCGAATCACAGCTATTGAAGGCACCCGACACCAGCCAATTCACCTCCGATGACGCTCAGGTGAAGGCTGCAGGCGAACCGGTCGGGCACTACTACGACCTCTCGAGAGAACAACAAGAAACCGTTTATTCTTCCCTCTTCCTTGCCCCGAGTGACCTCAGTTCAGTGAGTTTGAACTTCGTGGCATGCACAAACGGGAAAGGCCTGACTGCAGATATTTACTGCCGCGTCGTGCAACCGCTGGAAGGATCGCTTCAATGAGACTCGCACATACATTCAGTCGCGCCATTGCTGCGCTTGGCATTTTTACGGTAGTTTCTTTTGCCATTCCCGCCGCAGCTCATGCGGACGACAGCGTTGACCAGCTCAAGAAGACCAATCCTTCAGCTTACGAGTGGGCCGAGGGCGTTCAAGAAGTCAAGCAGGGCGATAGATTAATCGTTCCAACCCAGGTGTCGCCCAAAAACTTTGAGATCCGTAAGGATATTGCCTCCGGCTCCTCGGCTGGCCCTTACCTGTACCAGGCGCACCTGGCGAACGAACTAGACGGGCGTATTCTTGAAAACCACAACCTGCTCCGGGACGTGCTGGCAACATTAGGCCGTATCGAGACAACCCAGCGGGAACAGGGCGAACAGCTGAAACGTATTGAGGCTGCCCAGCGGGAGCAGAACGAGCGGCTGCTGCGGGTCGAGCGGGCCTTATCGTGGCGGGAACGGGCCGAACGCATCACCAAATATTTTAAGCGCGGTTAAAAACACCAACAATAAGGTAAGTGCATAATGACTAAGGTTCTGGTGGCTGGCGATATTGGCCAGCCGGTCTACCATGTGGGCGACGAAGCAATGACGGTAGCGTCCGCCACATTTTTTGCCGGGCGCGGGGCACGCATCGTCCTGGCAACCCGCGATGAGGAGCATTCTCGTCAGCTCATTGGCGCTGGGGCGGCGGGTGAAGAGTACGAGTACCTGCCGTACCTGCTGTTTCCGTGGGCACCGCCGCAGCGGAAGCAGACCCTAGAGTTACTGGAAGAGTACCTGCGCAGCGGCGTAATGCCCGCACTGCCCGAGTTCGCCCCGGATGCCACGAAAATACGGGCTTTCGTTGAGGGGGTCTGCGCGGTAGATGCTGTGGTGATCTCCGGCGGAG
>ERZ772958.76-NODE-76-length-40365-cov-5.594840_pt1 | contig 40365 bp, 25 predicted proteins | sample MGYA00580681_ERZ772958 | MGnify/ENA primary metagenome ERZ772958 (study PRJEB29015, sample SAMEA2738089) | human oral metagenome | biome: human oral; feature: human-associated habitat; material: saliva | place: China | collected 2275 ...
GCCCCCTCACATACGGGACTTCCTGGACGTCATCGCGCGAACTGACCGGTAACGATCGTTAACAGCTCATTCGATGCACAACGGATCAGGGCGGCCGTCGTCGTCCTCAACACTTCGACCGAATCTTCAGAAACGACGCGGCTCCGGGTCGATTCTGAAGATTCGGTCGAAGTGTTAGTGGGGCACGGGTCGAAGTAAGCGAAGTAGGACGTGAGCAGCGGGCGCGATCGCCTCACTGCGAGGTCACCTCGACCTGCTGACGGGTGTTCCACCCCATCTTGGCGCTGGTGACCATCCCCCAGACCCGCAGGGGACGCAGGATCAGTGCGGACCACAGCGTCGCCACCGGGGACAGGAGGAGGCTGGCGTACCTCTGGGGGCCGGTGGTGTCCGAGCGCCACACGGAGATGTACCGCGAGCCCTGCGCCAGCCCGATCGCCAAAGGCACCAGCACCACCGTCGGCGGCACACCGCCGCCCAGGACGAGCGGACGCCACAGCAGCAGGTAGACGAAGACCGCGATCACCAGCCAGATCTGCATCCACCCGGTGGCCTGGCGCCACCAGCCCCACGAGAGAACCGGCAGGAAGCGGATGCGCCAGAGCCCGCGGATAAAGGAGCCGCGGAACCAGCGCTCCTGCTGGCGGTAGTGGTGGCTCCAGCGGTCAGGCATCCAGGCGAAGGCGAAGGCCGAGGGCTGCTGGACGGTCCTGCCGTGCAGCAGGGCGAAGAGGGTCAGCAAGGAGTCGTCGGAGAACTCCACGTGCCGCCCCAGATAGCTCTCGTTCAGGTAGGTGTCGATGTTCTCGGCCAGGATGGAGCACCGGTAGGCGGCCAGGCCGCCGGAGTTGACCATGACCGAGCCGAGCTGGGACATGAAGGAGCGGTCGATGAGCTGCTGGCCGACGAAGATCACGTCGGTGACCCGGGCGAGCAGGTTCTCCCGATTGTTGATCGCCAGGATGACGCCGGCCACCGACATGACGCGGGGGTCGCTGAAAGGCTGGACGATCTCATGGAGGGCCTCGGCGTCGAGCATGGAGTCGGAGTCGACGGTCACGAACAGGTCGGCGTCACGGATCTTCCTGAAACCGTGGACCTGCGCGTGGCGCTTGCCCTCATTGGGGGTGCGCTGCCAGCTGGCGTAGATGCCGGCCAGCGCCGCCTGCCGGATGAACCAGTCCCGCTCTGCCACATAGGCGCCCTGGGTGGAGCCGTCGTCGACGACGTGGATCTCGGCCGGCGGCGAGCTCTGGTGCAGCAGGGCGGAGAGCATCCGCACCACGACGTCGGGATCCTCGTTGTAGAGCGGCACGAGCACGGCGACCCGATGCGCCTCGCCGCGGCCGATGACACGCCCCTCGAAACCGGCCACCACGAGCTGCACGGCCACGATCACGAAGAGGACATCGAAGGTCCACACGATCCACGCGTCCAGGACGTGGTGCCGGCTGACCAGCACCCGCCAGCAGAGCCACCCAACCACACCGAGGGTCACGACGACGGCGGGCAGGGGCCCACCGGCCCGCATGAGTGCTCGGGGCAGCCCGGTGGCGTCGGCCGATCGCTGAGCCTCGTCCGGCGTCGTCACCGCGCTGCGCACAGCGACCACCCCACCGCGCCCTGCGCCCCGCTTCTCGCCATATCCCTCTCTGCGGACCGCCCGGAGTCGCGTCCCGCGCTTGAACAGCAGCTTGACCGCGAAGCAGGCCAGCAGGATGACCAGGCAGACCAGCAGCACGAGCGGACCGAAGGACCAGGTCATAGCGTCAGTCTTTCCGTATCGGGGTGCCGGTTCCGCTCCAGGAGGCGACGGCGCCTCAGGCCAGGGCGGGCGACTGGCTGCGCATGACCTCGGGAACCGTCTTGACGGGCAGGCCGGAGTCAGCCACTCGCCTCATGAAGCGCTCGAAGCTGTCCGCTCTGATCGACTCGGGGGCGCCGTCAGGCTGCTCGTCGATGCGGTGGAAGACCATGTGGGTCCAGCAGCGGTACTCCCGGCAGCGGGCCAGCGCCTTCTCGACCTGGGACTCGGTGGTGTAGGAGCCGCAGTAGAAGACGCGCAGCCGGAACGGGTCCCCCGGCGCGAGGGTCTCCGGGGCGTTCTCGATGGTGCGCATCGAGGTGAAGTAGTCCTGGGAGGTGCGCAGCACGAGGTCGTTGTACCGCCCCATGGGCAGGGCGAAGTGGGCGGCACCCTCGGGGTAGCCGTGCTCGAGAAGGAAGGACCTGATGGTCTCCAGCTCCCGACGCACCCCCGCCTCGTCGAGGGTGGTGAGATCGGTGGAGGCGTGGGCAGCGATGTCCCAGCCGTGACGCTCGCGCATCTCGGTGAGCTGGGCGGTGCTCATGCGGCCGGGCAGCCCGACCTTGTCGGCGATGACGTAGGAGGTCGCCGCGCCGATGCCGCAGTCCTGCATGATCGCCCGGGCCGTCTTGTAGTCGCTGTCGTAGCCGTCGTCGAAGGAGATGGAGACGATGCCGCTGGCGGCCGAGGGCAGGGTGGCCAGGTAGCCGAGCCACAGGCGGCTCGAGGACGAGTCGGAGGCGGGGACGATCTTCAGGCGCACTCGCGTCACCCGGTCCAGCCGAGGATGGCCGACGACGGCGCGCTCGGCGGCCCGGTTGACGGTCACCCGGCACCAGGTACCGGTGCGCAGCGTGCGCATGTCGGGAGCCACGTCCAGACGCAGGCAGTCCTCGCCCTGACCGCCGAGCTCGAGCTGGATGCTCTCGATCTGACGGTAGTCCTCGGCACGCAGCCACAGATCCCACTGGCAGTCGGTCATGTCGATGCCCGACAGGGTCAGGTCCGCACTGGTGGGGCGGCCGGAGTCACCGGTGGTGGTGATCTCCAACGACTGGTTCCCGTGGGAGTGGGTGGAGGTGTCGGGGCGGATGGAGCCGTGTGGGGATGAGAGGTTCCAGGAGCGCGGGTCCTGCATGTCCGACAGCACCTGCGAGGGCGCCGCGGCAGGGCCGGCGGCCGGGGCCGGGGAGGCGTGAGCCGGCGTCTGCAGCTCAGGTAGAAGAGTGCTCGAGGCGGCCAGGGCGAGACCGCCCATCAGGAAACTGCGACGCCTCATCCGTTCATGCTGCGGCAAGGTTCTTCTCCAGTTAACAGTCCACTCGGTTGGTTTCCTGTCCAGGATACGCACGAGATCGCCGTCACCGCAGATAAAAGTCTCGAGCACCCGCCCTCGACGGTCTGCCACATCGTGCCGCCAGGCCCTCACGTCCCTGCAATTCCGCGCACCTCCACCACCTGACACCTAACACCCGTGACGGAGATCACTTCTGCACCGCCTTCGCCCACGTCAGCCACGACAAAAGGTCTGCCCCGCCAGTTTCCTGGCGGGGCAGACCTTCGAGGTGGTGGAGCTAGGGGGATTCGAACCCCCGACCTTCTCATTGCGAACGAGACGCGCTACCAACTGCGCCATAGCCCCAAGTGCGGACCGATCCTAGCATCGCCGCCGGGACTCCTGGCAAGTTCGGCGGCGGTGAGCCCGCCCACCGCACCAGAGCCTCCCGGCGACGTGCCGCGGGAGCCGGCGCTACTCGCCGGCTGCGCGGCGCCCCTCGAGAATGGCATCGAGGTCGATGGGATGGAAGAGCTCCTCCTCATCCTCCACGGGAGCCGGGATGTAAGCGCGGGCCGACTGCGGGCGCGCGGGCACCGGTGCGGAGGTGCCCGGGTCGACCACCGGGTCGGCGTAGGAGCGCCGGGGGGCTCGGGCCGCCAGCGTGTAGGTCGGGGCGGGCACGTGGACCGGGCGCCAGCCCTGGGGCGGGGTCGACGTCGTCGCCTCTTCCTTGACGACCCCCTCCGCCGCAGCCGGGGCAGCGGCGGGGGCCTGTGGGCGGGCGGCCGGGCGGGCCGGCTCGGAGGCAGTCTGAGGGGCGGGCTGGGCGGAGGCCGTGGCAGTGCGCCGGGCCGACTCGGCGGCGACCTGCGGGGAGGGGGCCGCAGCGGCGCGCTCCTGAGCCTCCTGCTCAATGGCGGTCGCCTCGGCGAAGAGCTTGCCCCAACCGGGCAGGCCGCGGGAGGCCGAGGCAGGCAGGGAGGCGACGAAGTCCTTGGTGCGCGGCGAGCTCTCCTCGTCGCCGTCGCGGGAGACCGCCTCGCGCACGCCCATGTCCCGGGTGACCCGACCGGCGTGGCGGGAGGGCACGTAGACCGAGGCGCGTCGGGCCGCCTCGCGCTCGGCGGCCACTGCTGCGGCGGTCTCGTCATCGAGGTCGGCGTCGAGCTCGGCCAGGCGCTCACTCTCGGAGTCGACGGTCCGAGAGGGGCGCGGCTCAGCGGTGCCGGTTGCCTCAGCGGGGCTACCGGCGACGGTCTCAGCGGACACCGCGGACTCGGCGGACTCGGCGGACGCAGAGCGCACGGCCGACCGCTGGGCGCCCTCACGGGCGAGGCGCTCGATGAAGGAGTCCTGCGCGCCTGAGTCGCCGGCGGCCTCGACAGACTCGGCCGACACCGCCGACACGGCGGGTGAGGCCGCACTGGCGCTGACAGCACTGACCGCACCGCTGGAGGCGCTGCGAGGGCCGTCGACGACGGAGCGGGGCGCGGCCACGACCGAGGCCGATGAGCGCCGGCCGGTCAGGGTCACCAGGGTCTGCTCGAGCTCGGCGATGCGGCGGCGCTCACGGCGGTCCGCCGCGGCCGAGGCCAGAGCGGCGCGGCGCCCGGCCACCATCGAGGCTCCCAGCAGGGCGGAGGGCAGCAGGGCGGGCCACCACGGCAGCGCGGTCACCAGGCCCAGCACCCAGGCGCCGAGCGAGACTCCGAGCAGGACGCTGGCGACGATCCCGCGGTGCGAGGCGGCGACCCGGCGGCGCTCACGCCCCTGGGCGTGAACCTGGCGGGCACGGTCGAGCTCACGCTCGGTGCGCAGGGCGCGCACATTCCTCACGGCGGGCCTGTTCATCACCCTCACCTCCGGTCGACGTCGAAAGAGCTCCGCATGCCCACTGTTCGCGCAGGTGTCGTCGCGTTCGACGGCGGCCGCACCCGTGGCCAGGACCCGCAGCTCAGCCGAGTAGCGGTCCTGGACGTTGGAGCGGCGAGCCATCTCGCGGCGCCCCACTAAAAGCGGAAGGAGGTACACGGAGAGAACCGTGATGAGGGCGATGACTGCCCAGATCTCGATTCCCACACCGCAACCGTAAGTGCGCCCACCCTCGTCCCCGCGCAGGAACACTCCGACTTTCCTTCGAAATACCTGGGATTCACGATGTCACACCGTCAGCATGACACCTCTGTCACCACATGAGTCACACCCGCTTCTTCCGCCTCCCTGACCACGCCGTGACCGACCGGCAGACAGCCTGCGTGAACGCGCCGTCAGCACCCCCATCGCTCCCCCGCGAGCGCCCCACGCCGCCCGGCGCGATCGCCGTGGAAAACGGTCACCCGCGCGCGAGTCGCTGCTCGAATCTGGCACCTTCGGGCCCGTGGACCTCCTCGGCGAGGGCTGCAAAGGAGACATGGTCGGCCCAGGCGCCGTTGATGTGCATGTAGCCGCGACGCAACCCCTCCTCGCGCAGCCCGAGACCGCGGCACAGGGCCAGGCTGCGCTCGTTGTCGGGGCGCACGTTGATCTCCACGCGGTGCAGCCCCACCGGCCCCAGCAGGTGGTCCAGGACGAGGGCCACAGCCAGGCGCATGATCCCGCGTCCCTGCCAGGGCGAGCCGATCCAGTAGCCGACCTGGGCACTGCGCGTGGCCCCCCAGATGATCGGGTCGACGGCGATCTGCCCGGCGAAGGCTCCGTCGACCTCGACGACGAAGGGCATCGCCTCGGCAAGCCTGGCTCGGCGCGTCTGGCGGCGCAGAAAGGCGGCGAAGGTGCTCAGCGTCTCCCCGCCGCCGGCGGGCAGAGTGGCCTCCCAGGGGGTGAGCCGGTCGTTGTCCGCCAGTCGCAGCTCCTTCCAGGGCTTCTCATCCTCGGCTCGCAGCTCGCGCACGGCGACCCGGGGGCGCCCGGGCGACTGCGCGGCGCCGGACGCCGGCCCCTCCTGGGATCCTTCGGGCTCGAGGCGCACCGGCCAGTTGAAGCGCGCCGGTGTCCCGGCCCCGAGCAGCAGGCCGGCGACGGCCCGCCGCAGCTCTCCGCCGAGGGAGTCGGCGGGCGTCGTCGAGGCCGAGTCGGACATCAGGCGTCCAGCAGGAGGCAGTGGAGGGTGTCGCCGGCCACCACGGTGCTCGTGTCCTCGGGCACGACGGCGATGGCGTTGGCCTCGGACAGGCCGTGCAGTCGGACCGTGCCCGGCGGCGTCGTCGGCTCGGCGCGGTATCCGCGGGAGGGCGATCCGCTGACGTGCACGGGGACGAACTCGCGCTTGCCACTCGGGGAGTGCCAGCCCTCGGAGATGGTGGCCGGCAGGCTGGAGCGGTGCAGGGAGGTGCGTCCGGCGATCTGGCGCAGGACCGGGCGCACGAAGGTCTCGAAGGCGATCTGTGCGCTGACCGGGTCGCCGGGCAGGCAGAAGATCGGGGTGCCCTCGACCGTCCCGACTCCGAGCTGGCGGCCCGGGGACATGGCGACGGCGTCGAAGCGCACCGAGCCCAGGGGGGCCAGGACGTCCTTGACGGTGTCCCCCTGCCCGACGCTCAGGCCCCCGGTGGTGATGAGGACGTCGGCGCGCACGAGCTGGTCCTCGATGGTGTCGGCCAGGGCGCGCAGCTCGTCGGGGACGGCGGCCACCCGGAAGGCCTGGCCGCCGGCGTCGGTGACCGCGCAGGCCAGGGCGTGGCCGTTGGCGTCGAAGACGTCCCCGGCCTCGCGGGACTGGCCGGGTTCGACCAGTTCGTCCCCGATGGAGACCACGACGACGCGTGGGGCGGGCCGCACGCGTACCCGGTGCATCCCGAGGCCCGCCAGGAGTGCCACATGGCGGGCGCTGATGCGCGAGCCCCGGGTGAGGACGGTCGTTCCGGACTTCACGTCCTCGGCGCGGCGGCGGACGTTGTCGCCGGCCGCGACGGCGTGGTGGATGGTGACCCGGGACTCACCGCGGTCGGTGTCGGCCCAGGGGATGACGGCATCGGCGCCCAGCGGCATGGGGGCGCCGGAGTCGATGAGGACGGCGGCCCCGGAGACGAGGTGGCAGGGGCGCATGTCACCGGCGCGCACCGCATCGACGACGTCGAGCACGAGCGGGTTGTTGCGATCGGCCTCGGCGACATCCTTGGCGATGACCGCATAGCCGTCCTGTCCGGCCAGGTCCACGGCCGGCAGGTCGATTCCGGAGACGACGTCCTGGGCCAGGACGCATCCGACGGCGTCGGGCAGGACCACGTCGAGGGGCGCTGCCGCCTGGGCGATCTCCAGGCAGGCGGCCAGGTGCTCGGCCACTGTTCTCATGACACTCAGGTTACCGTCAGGTTGACGACACGCGCCGTGCCCCGCCGGGACGAACGATTCAGGTGCAAGGTGTCATCACCTGCGAGGATGGGGCCATGACGACCGGCGCGCTGGACCTTCCCGATACGAGCCGACTCGAGGACGACGATGCCAAGGACGAGCTGCGCAAGGTGCTGCGGGCTCACCGCCGCGCCCATCACCACCACCCGGCCCAGGGGCACACGGCGGCCTGCGAGGCGCTGACCGAGCACGCCCTGGAGGCGGTGGCCGGCGCGCAGAAGGTGGCGGCCTTCGTATCAGTGGGCGCCGAGCCCTGCACCCGGCTGCTGCTGGAGCGGCTTCACGAGGGCCGCGTCCAGGTCCTGCTGCCGGTGCTCGGACCCCGCCTGGCGCGCTGCTGGGGACTGTTCCAGGGAAGTGCGGACCTGGCCGAGCGGGCCCCGAGGCGCCCCCCGGAGCCCAGTGGCCCCAGCCTGCCGGCCGAGGCGGTCGGCCAGGTCGACGCTCTCATCATTCCGGCACTGGCCGTGGACAGCGCCGGGCGCCGCCTGGGACAGGGCGGTGGCTGGTACGACCGGATGCTGCCACTGCGCTCCCCGGAGGCCCATACCTTCGCCATCCTCCACCCCGAGGAGCTGGTGCCCGGGCCGTTGCCGATGGAGGAGCATGACGAGCCCGTGGACGCCGTCATCACTGCCCAGGAGTGGTTCCTGCTGGCTGCCGGCTCACCGGCGCACGCCATGTCGCCGGAGTCCTGAGCCCACCGACGCCGCCGGCCTCCGGGGGCCACAGGCTCGCCGGAGGCGACCCCTGTCCACAGCCCCGAGGAGCGGGCGTGCCAGGCCGCCGCCGACCACCGACCCTGGTGGCATGAGAGCTCGCCATGGACTGCCCCGTCGCCCCTCCCTCAGCCCCTCGCGGGAGCCTCACGATCCCCGAGGTGGGTCGTCTCGCTCCTTTGCGCCCGACTCCCGTCCGGCCCGTCCGGGCAGGCAAGCCGGGTGGGTCGGGGGCCGCCCCTCGCTCCTGCTGTGGCGACATCGCCACCTCGTGGTGGCCCTCTGCCTGGGAACCGCGGTCCTGGTGGCCCTCAGCGTGCTGCGACCGGGCCCCGAACGCGGGCAGCAGGTTCTTGTCGCCTCGCGCGCAATCAGTGCCGGGGCGCTTCTCACCGACCAGGACGTCTCGATCAGCACGCTTCCGACCGGAGCCCTCCCCCAGTCCCCGTTGACCTCCACGGAGCAGGCGGTGGGGAACCGGGCGGCCATCTCCTTGGAGAAGGGCACGGTACTGACAGCCTCGATGACCAGTGGCTCCCTGGCCCAGCAGCTGGGAGACGACGAGCGACTGGTCCAGGTGGCCATCGACGTCGGCGCCGAGCTGGCCCGCCCCGGCGCACGGGTGGACATCATCGGACAGGCCCCCGAAGGATGGACACCGCCGGGGCAGGACGGCGCCCCTCAGGGCGGAACGGCCCAGAATCCCGGAGAGCAACCCGAGGCCCCCACCACGCCGAACAACCCGGGGAACAGCTCGACAACGAGTCCCACTGGAAGCTCCGACGCGCCTTCTTCACCAACCGACCAGGAATCACCAGGATTTCAAGAGTCTTCTCTGAGCATTTCCCAAGGAATACCGGTAGCGCCTTTTGGAACGCACAGCACGGTTCTCTGTTCCGGAGCGCGCGTAGTGATGATTCAACAGGTCGGAGAGGGTGGACAATGGACAGGAAACAAGAAAGTAACACTTATCACACTGGCTATTCCTGCAAATAGCGCTACTCTGGTAGTTGGCGCGGCAACGAATAGCACGCTCGGCATTGCGCTGAGCCCGTAATGCCGCTGCGACGTCTTACGCGAACGATAAGACACTCTCACTTCCAGCCCCCGATGGCGCACCCCCGGCAGACGTCTGCCCGCGCCGCTAGAAAGGATCGCCATGATTAAGGGATTCAAGGAGTTCATTGCCCAGGGCAACGCCCTCGAGCTCGCCGTCGCCGTCATCATCGGTGGAGCGTTCAAGCCGATCGTCGACTCCATCACCAAGGTCATCATGACCATCATTGGTCAGCTCATTGGCCAGCCGAACTTCGACTCGCTGGGAGCGTTCTCCCTGTACCAGAACGGCAGCTACACCTTCCACCTGGCCACCGCTCAGGAACTCGCCGCCAACCCTGACGGCTTCGTGATGCCCGGTACGATCGTCACCACCATCATCAACTTCCTCCTTATCGCCGTCGCCGTCTACTTCGCCATTGTCCTGCCGATGAACAAGGTCAAGGAGCGCATGGCCAAGCAGAAGGCCGAGGAGGAGGCCAAGGAGGTCACCGACGTCGAGCTGCTCACCGAGATCCGCGACCTGCTCGCCACCAAGCGCTGAGTCCCGCAGCGATCTGAGCATCGCCTCATCGCATCACCGGAAGGCCCCGCCGATCCTCCTGATCGGCGGGGCCTTCCGCTTGCCAACTGCGGCTCGATATCAGCCCCAGTGAGGGGGCACGTCGCGTCGGAGGCGGGCGTCATTGGAGCCCGCACCGCCGGGTGTGGGGGCGTCGAGGCCCTCTGCGGGGCCGCTGAGGGCGTCGTGCTCGTAGTCCGCCCTCGCCAGGTCCTCCGGGCTCTGACCGCGGGCGACACGTTCCCGGTCCCGAGGCGAGAGGGCTACCACCCGACGACGGCGCCGCGCGCGCCCGCGCGTCACGCCTCTGTCTGCGGCAGGCTCCGCCTCCGCGGCATCACTCACGGCAACACGGTCGTTCACTGCGTCATCCAGTACCGCTCGGGCGGCTTCAGCGGGTGCGCCGCACGGCGTTGGCCAGGACCGCGTCGATCCCCGATCCGCGGCGACGCAGCGCCAGAGCGGACCGCAGCTCCTCGACTTCCCCTGCCTCGGAGCGGCCCACGCCGTCGGAGCGGATCCAGGCCATGAGGTCATCGAGCTGGTCGTCGGAGTAGGCCTGCAGCGGCAGCCCCTGGGCGATGCGGGGGCGCTCGGTGCGCTCGTGGACCTCGTTGGCCTCGGGCTCGGGCGCCTCGGGGACGGCGCGCACTGAGTCGTCGACGCGCTCGGGCACGGCCTCCATGTCTGGGGCGGCCTCGCCCTGACGCTCCACCAGGACGGCCAGGACGAGCTCCTCGACGGCCTTCGCCTCGGCCTCCGGGTCCACGAACACCCCGGCGGAGAAGGCCATGTGGACGCGCCACCCGCGCCGCTCGAGCCGTTCGACGCGGTGCCGGTCGCGCCGGCGCAGGCTGGGCTCGGAGATGTAGTCGACGTCGTCGGTCAGGACCGCCACGAGCAGCTCGTCGGGGTAGTCGGGGTGGCCGATGGCCAGCGGGATGCGCACGCCGCCGTCGGTCCCGTAGCGGGGCACGACCGACAGGCCCTTGCGCCACAGGTGCTCGGCCAGGTCCACCAGGAGCCGGTCGGGCACCTTGCCGGCGGAGTTACCGGACTGGGAGGAGTCCTCGGCCCGGGCCAGGACCTCGCGCAGCAGGCGGGCCCCCGGGGCGCGCAGACGGTCGCGGTCGATGTCTGCGGCCGCCAGGCAGGAGACCACCTGGGTGCTGCCCCGCGAGGCGCACAGGGCCTCGACGAGCCCCACCATGCCGCTGTGGTCCGAGACGGGCCCGAAGTTGTGGATGGTGCGCCCGTGCGGGGTCTTGGCGTAACCCACCGAGATGATGATGTGGTCGCGCTGCAGAGCACGGGCCTCGGCCAGCTCGACGACGGTGAAGGGCTCGGCCGCCCCGGGGGCGAAGAACTCCTCCAGTGCGGGAGCGCCGGCGGCCGCCCGGGTGATGGCCGAACGCAGGGCGTCGGCGTGCAGGCGGTTAAGCGCGATGACGGCCAGGGACTCCTCGGGCCGGGTCAGGGCCCGGTCGATCACCATGTCGACGACGCGGGAGACCTCGGCCTCCACAGTCTCGACCGCCGTCTGCCCGGGGGCCGGCATGCCCCGCCCGTCCACGAGCTCCAGAGTCAGGGAGGTGTCCCCCGGCGGGGAGGGCACGGCCTCGACGACCCCCTCGTAGCCGTTGGCCGCCAGGAAGGAGGCGATACCGGCGTCGAGGCTGTTGCGGGACGTCGGCAGCGTGCGCGAGGGCAGAAGCGGGCCGAGCTCGGCGGCCAGGCCGGTCGTGGCGCGCCGGGAGTCGCCGACGACGAGCACCTGCTCGGCGCGCACGAAGGCAGGCAGCACCTGCGGGACCGGCATGGGCGTGGAGGCGTCCAGCACAGCCAGGTCCACCACCGCGGTGGGCGAGAAGATCTGGGGCACGAGCGTGGGCGGGACGATCCAGATCGGCCGGGCCAGCAGGGCCATGGGGTGGGCATCGATGATCTCCCGCAGCGGGACCCCGTCCTCGCGGGCCAGGGCGATGTACAGGGCGCGCGCGTCCGCCTTGTCCTGCTCGACGGCGGCCCGCACCCGCCGGGCGCAGGCCTGGGCCACAGGGCCGGACAGGGAGCGCGTGTGGGCGGCGTCGAGCTCGCGCAGCGAGACGGCCATCTGGGACAGGGCGCGCGCGTCGAGACCACCGAGGTCGGGGTCGGCGGCGAGGGTCTGCGCCAGCAGGGAGGACCACCAGCAGTAGGTGAGCTCGGGCTCGAGCTGGTCGGCCTCGACGCCGCGGGCGGCCATGTCGGCCACGAAGTCGTTCAGTCCCAGGGTCTCGAGCTCGGTGCGGATGCGGTTGACCTCGGGGAGCTTCTGGGCGGTGAGGTCGTCGGCAGCCAGGGAGCGGGCCAGCTCCAGGAGATCCTCCAGGGGCATCTCCATGAGCACCGGGGAGTCCTGGGCGCGCCCCAGCAGCGGCTGCACCTCGGTCACGGCGCCGCGGGCCCGGCCGGCGGTGCGCCGCATCTCGTCCAGGCCCTGGGGCAGGCGGGGCCAGCCGCCGTCAGGGTCGTGGCGGCGCCACACCTCACGGCGGCGCTGGACCTTGACCAGCTCGGCGTGCAGGTCGTCAACAACACGGCCCGGCCGCACCAGGTCGTTGGCTTGCCGTGTGAAGCGCCGGCGCCGCGAGCCATCCATGTGAATGCCCCGCTCGTCGCGCCAGCGCTTGGAGGCGGTGGCGATGACCATGTCGGCGGCGGAGCGCTCGAAGACCTCGGGCAGGAAGACGTCCAGGGACTCGCGCACGCCGTCGAACATGTCGAGCTGCTCGATCCACTGGCCCAGGTTGCGGGCCCGGCTCAGGCCTGTGGTGCGGGCGACCACGGCCGTGTGCTCCTGGATGGTGGGCAGCAGGTCGTTGGCCAGGGCGCGCAGGTGGACGAGCGCGTCGGTGGCCTCATCCATGTCCTCCACCGGGATCCCGTTCCAAGCGCTGGAGGAGACCTCCGGGGTGAACAGCCCCAGGGTGTGCCCGCGGCGCAGGAGGGTCAGAGCCTGCTCCCGACCGTCCTCATCGAGGCGACCCAGATGCTCGGCGTCGATGCGGGCCCGGGTGGTCGCCCGGTCGCGACGGCTGGTGAGCTCGGCGAGCTTCTGCAGCGCCTCGTAGGCGGAGACCGACCAGGGCTCGCGGGGCCGGTGCAGGGCGCGCACGTAGCGGTCCAGGCGGGAGCGGACCGAGGTGAGGCGGTCACGTGAGGCAATGATCCCGGCGACGTCGAGCTGGGGCGGCTGGACGCCCAGGCTCTCGCGGATGCCCTCGGAGGCGTGCTGGCGCCAGGCGGCGTCCTCGGTGAGGTCCAGGACCATGGAGCCCAGGCCCTCCTCGCGCAGGGCGGCCGCGACGGCGTGCCCGTCGGCGCTGGTGGCGGGCACGTGCAGCACGGTGCGTCCGGAGGCGGCGGCGTCGGCGAAGACGGCGGCCAGGGTGCCGGCGACGTCGGAGCCGGGGGGCGCGTCGATGAGGAAACTCGCCCCGGTGCCCACCGCCTCGATGACGTCGAGCTGGGCGGGCTCCAGGTCGCCCACGCCGCGCTCGGCTCCGGGGACCCGGTCGGTGGGGACGGCGGGGGGCAGCTCGACACTGAGGGCCTCGCGAGCGCCCTCGTCCCCGGCGATGGCGGCAACCAGGGCGGAGGTGCGCGAGCGCTCCAGGACGGCGTCGAAGTCCTCCACCAGGGCCTGGCCGGGGTGGACGAAGGCGCCGACGACGAGCCGCTCGTGAATCTCGAAGCCGGGCAGGAACTGCCGGCCCAGGGCACCGATGCGGGCCAGGGCCGCGCGCGGCGTGAAGCCCGCCGAGGACAGGGCGGCGCGGGCGATGTCCCCGATGTCGGTGGTGCACTGGTAGCGGCGCAGGGCGCGGGTGAGGACCGGGTTGACCTCGATGGTGGGGTCCAGGGTGAGGGTGGCGTCCGCGGTGGCGGTGGTCAGGCGCACGGGGCGCAGCAGGACGGGGGCGTTGACGGTGCGCACGCGCGGGGCCGAGGGGGCCTCGGGGACGGTCAGTCCGGCGGCGGCCAGGGCGTTGCGGGCGGCGTGCTCGGCGGCGATGCGTTCGACGTGCGGGATCTGGGCGGTCAGGTCCGCCTCCGGTGAGGCGCCGTCGGCCAGGTGGATGCTGCCGTCGTCCTCGCCGTCCTCGGGGACCGTCTCGTTCCAGGTGGCCACCCCGATGGCCAGGTAGACCGGGGCGACGCCGAACTGGCGGGCCAGGACGTCGGTGCGCGCCGAGACCTCGCGCAGGGACTGGCGGGCCTCGCCCAGGGCGTTGCGCTCGCGCACGATGCTGGACAGGTTGGTGGGGCGGCCGGCGTAGAGCTGGGCCAGGCCGGAGGGGTGGGCGGCGGTGAGGTCGACGACGCCGTCGAGCAGGGAGATGTCATCCAGGCTGGCCACGCCCCCCAGGTCCACGAGCTGGCTGCGCCAGGTGGACAGGGCCGTGTCAATGCGTTCGCGCCGCTCGACGTCCGCCGCGCTCAGCGGCGGTGCGGGCGCGGGGCGAGCAGGGGCGGGAGGCTCCGGTGGAGGGGCTGGCTCGGGCTGGCGCGGTGCGGCGGCCACAGCCCCGAGATCAGCGGCGAAACGCCGTCGGCTCGCGGTTTGATCCGAGCCGGTCGAGGATCGGGCACCCTTGCGTTCATCCTCCCGCAGGGCAGCATCGCGCCGTTTGCGGCCGAAGGAGAAGAACGAAGGCGTCATATGCTCAAGATATAGGCCGATCGACCCTTGGGCGTGGAGACGCACCGCGGCGTGGCACGCCCCATGGGCCGGCGTCGGCCGGCGCCCGCCAGCACCGGTATCTGCCGGCCGGCATCGGCCGACGCAAAGTGCGCCTGCCACCGGCGTGCAGGGACACCGGGTGGAATCGATCGGGTCCGTCGGGCGGCGAGGCCTGCTGAGCGGACCCGGTGGTGTCAGTGCCCTCGATTGGATTCGAACCAACGACACCCGCTTTAGGAGAGCACAGAAGCGGGGCTATTGCAAGAGGTCAGCGGCCTGAGGCCCTCGTGTCTCTGCCAGCATCCGTGGTCAACTCGGGGAACGCCCCTGTCAATGAGGTCCACAACGTCGATGTTCCTTACGCTCTTCCTCGGTCGTTGGTGGCTGAGGACGGGGTGCCGACCCCGGAAGGTGTTCGTTTTGGTCGGTCGATCATCATGCGCCGCTGCGCCCATCGGATCAGGCTGGACGATGAGACAGTGGTGGACTGCAAGACACGGGACTTCTACTCGTGCCCTCACTGCGCCGCTTTGTATCGCGGCGACTGGCAGGCGATCATCAGGGACGGTCTTTACTCGCTGACGGAGCCCGCTCGCATTGTGTTCATGACGTTGACTGCGCCTTCTTTCGGCGCGGTTCATCGGATTCCCAGCAAGTCAGACACGGCTAAGAGGTCGCGCTGTTCATGCGGAGAGGCTCACACCAGCGCGGACTCGGCTTTGCGGGGTGTCGCAGTCGATCCGGAGCGGTATGACTACCTGGGGCAGGTGGCCTGGAACCGAGACTGCGGGGCCCTGTGGCGGCTGACTCTCACCTACCTCAGACGGGCGCTTCCTTTCGAGTTCGACTACGTCAAGGTCTATGAGTGGCAGGCGCGAGGAGCCCTGCATCTGCACCTGATTTTGCGTCTTCCTCCCTCAGCCACTTCTGACGTCATAGAGACAATCCGGAGGACGTGCCTGAGCACCACCTCTCCGTCCAAGATCGACGGAGAGTATCGAGGCTGGGGGGAGCGTATTGACGTTGCGGACTGTGGGCTCTACATGCCGGAGGACCGTGGCCGCATGGCTACCAGCATGGACGGGGTCGTGAGGTACGTCGGCAAGGTTCTTGGGTACGTCGGCAAGTCTCTTCTGGAGCAGGCGAGCAGGGTCGGCAGCACGTACCCGCAGGCGCTGGAGCACTTCAGGCGGTTGAGTCATGCCGCATTCGTGACCCCGTGCTCTCGGGACTGTCCAGTCACTGGCTGTTCTTCGCCTCGCCACCGCAATATAGGCGCGAGCTCGCACGTGGTGTCGGCCAGCCGCAGGTCCGGGCATCGCGAGGGATGGTCGCCGTCGGGTCTCAATCGAACGATCTTGGGCCGTCGTCGTTCGGAGTACATCGAGGCCCGGAAGGAGGAGAGGAGCGCCGCTGGGGAGAAGGAGGTGGAGCTCCCGCGCTCGGTGAACCTGACACGGTACGAGATGAAGGCGTTGTTCCTCCATCAGGCCGGCATCGCTCACGGGGTCGTGCCGGAACGCTCGAGCGCACAGAACGCATAGACCATGCAGGCCCGTTGAAGCCCGGAGGACACCCACCGGGCTATGTGTCGTGCCCGATAACGGCCACCATCTTCGGAGTGCACCACAAAATCACGTTGCTCAGACGACGGAGAGCCCCGGGAAGCCTTTACAGACTCCACGATGGACCAGAGGCGCGCTGAAACCGGGCGCGTAGGCCCCGAGAACGGCGCCAGCCGCAGCGCAAGGGGCCCGCGCCGCGGGCGCGTCAGCGCCCGCCCTTGTCCTCGTAGGGAGATTTGTAGCAGCGGCGTTCGGGGCGCCTCACGCCAGCGTCTCTGGCTCACGGGGTGACGTGGTCCTGCCGGCTCCGGCCATGGTGCACGCTCGTTAGGGGCCCCGGAGTCAAGGTCGCCGGTGTGAGGTTTGCGCGCGGCATTCAAACGGGAAGTGATGGATATGCGGATGTGGTGGCCGCGCAGCGAACCTCACACCCAGGCCGGCCTTGAGTCTGGGGCGGCCCTGCCGGAGCGTGCAAGCCTGACCGGCACCGGCCGGCCAGGAACTCCGTGCGACAGAGATGCGTCGCCTTACGAGTCGTTCTCGCCTTCGGCCGCTTCTTCTGCTTCTTTAGCCCGTTTCCGTCGGAGTCGTTCACCATGAGCAGCACGTTCACGCTGGCCTGCTGTGTATCGACGACTAGCACTTACTCCATTGCTGTAACCCGTTGTCACAGCTACGTCATCCCAAGTTGCCCCGAGCTCTCTCGCCCCTGCAACCGAGATGTCGCCTTCCCTGCGCGCAAACCTCTCCATCTCCCCAAGTACTGCCGCCATCGCCAACCACATCAGTCTGTCGCGATCTTCGTCAGTCTCGTCCCACTCCGGGTGGTCGGTCTCCTCAATGAGTTGATCGGCGAGCGCGTTGATCCACGCCGGGAGGCCTACTACCTCCCCATCCTCGCGTCCTCGTCCTCGATCTTTCTCGAACTGTTCATCGAACAGCTCCTGGACTTTACGAGTACTCCAGGGCTCCGACTTCCGAGATGGTGATTTGGGCATACCAACATGATAAACCCACGTCATATGTGATCGGTGACACAATCAGCGAGTATGACATGCGTCACAGACGTCTTGTTGCTCCCTTGATCGCATGGGAATCTTTGGTCATCGGCACGAACGACTCACCACGTGGATGATGGCAGTTGGTGCGCATCAATTTGCGTCCATCATCCATGGTGTCTGTAGTCGTTCGATTGACTCCGGACACCAAGCAGGTGCCGGGCACAACACAGAGAGGAGCCGCCATGGCTACCAACGCACTGACCATCCCTGTTCGAGGACGGGACCTGCGGGTCATTCCCGCTGAGCGTGAGCTCCGGCCCAAGTGGGTCTACGAGGACGGCAAGCGGACGGACAAGCCGGCCGTTGATGACAAGGGCCGGCCGCTCTACGGCATCACGGCTCTGATCGACAGTGACTTCACGGGTCCGGTGGACGGCTGCCGCATCACTGTCGCGACGCCCAATCTGCCTCCGGTCGCGTTCGGTCAGATTCTTCATCTCACCGACGACGCCGTCATCAAGGTCATGAACAACTCCAAGGGCTTCGAGCTCTTGATCTCCGTCCAGGCCTCCGGCTTCGTCTCGGACAAGGCCGCCTAGGTTCCGCTCGCTCAACTCCCCGGGCGGGGGATTCGATACCTGGCCTCGACGGCCTGCCCTCGCCCGGGGCCCACAGCACAACAACAACTGCACACCTTCATGACACGAGAGGACAAAGATGAACATCTTTGTGAACTTCATCCGCATCTGCTTCTGGGGACTCGTCTTCCTGGTGGCGTTCTCCATTACGGAAGACCCCTCCAGCCCGGGTCTGACCACCTTCCATCTACTCAAGGCGGCGGCGGTTACCTCCGTAGCGATCATTCCGCTTGTCCTCGGCAAGGACGTCCCTGTTCTGGGAGGCATCTGCCGATTCCTTCTGAGTTGGGGCTGGGAACCGAAGGTGGTCTACGACATCCCCAAGGACAAGAAGGACAAGTGGAAGCGGGCTCGACGCATCAATCGTCGGCAGAAGGAGGCTTGGGCCAGAGCAGACCTGAGGGCCGCCACTGGTCGCAAGGACCGCAACGGCGAGGAAGAGTTCGAGACGCCAAGGATCGTGAAGATCAAGGACGACTCTCGCGGCTTCGTGGTCGTCGTTGAGCTGGTCGTTGGTGTTCCCGTCGCCAAGGTCGAGGCCGCCGTTGATGATCTCGCAGTGGCATTTGGCTACTCACGAGTGAAGGTGGAGTCCAGCGCTGATGAGAGGCGTCGGGTCAACCTCGTCTTCTTCCTGGGAGACCCCATCCCTGCGGGTCGCATTGGCGCGGATTGGTTGGAGTAGGCATGAGCACCTCTGTCAGCACCCAGCGCCTGGGAATCACTGAGCTGGGCACCGGTTTCAACATCGACTTCAACGACGCCTGGCACTACGCCATCCAGGGGATGACCCGTTCAGGAAAGTCCGTCCTGGTCTACAGCCTCCTGGCACCGTTGGCCGCGTGCGACAACGTTCGCATCTGCGGGGTGGACCCCACGGGGATCCTGCTCAAGCCCTGGCAGGAGCACCCAGGCAGCGAGTACCGCCACCTGGGAGGTAAGGACCTCCAGCACGCCGCCGATGTCCTGGCGTCGCTCTGCGATGAGATGGACCGCCGCATCCAGGACATGCTGGCCGCCTACCAGGACAAGATCGAGGTGTTCACTCCTGATCTTCCTCTGCTCGTGGTGGTTCTTGAGGAGTATCCGGGTCTCCTCGCCCTTGCTGAGTCCTACGACACCGCTGCGGGCCTGAAGCCTGCTGAGCGCGTTCAGAACAGGATCAAGCGCTCAGTCAAGCGCCTTGTCCAGGAGGGAGCCAAGGCCGGCATCCGGCTGGTGCTCATTGCGCAGCGCATGGATGCCTCGATCGTCGGGGGTGCTGAGCGCTCCAACTTCGGGGTCCGGATCACCATGCGTGTGGACAACGCCGACGCGGTTGGCATGCTGCACCCTTCCGCAACGCCCGATGATCTCGCTGTCGCGCTGGCCTCACGAACTGGTGAGGGCGTCTTCCAGCACCCCGACAACGGCTCGACGATCAGACGCTTCAAAGCGTCCTACGCCTCCTACGACCAGTACGTCGACTACGTGCGAGGCAGCCTCTGACGCCCCTGGTACAGGGGTGTGTGTGAAGGCATGAAGACAGAACCTGAGGATGTTGGAAGGAAGTGCCCCATGACGAGGACAAGGAAGACAGGTTCCCGCCGTCGTGGGGCACTTCCGCGCCTCCCCGCAGGCATCTGCCGTACCCCTGATGGCTGCTATCGCGCGCGCCCGACATCGGGCCGGAAGCGCACCCCTAAGACCTTTGGCACTCTTGATGAGGCCAAGGCGTACTTGCGCCAGCAGGAGCTCGCCGGACGCAGCGTTCGAGAGGCCATCGACCTGTGGCTGAAGGAGCGCCCGAACTCGGTCAAGCCCAGCACCTTGAGCCGGGACAAGCAGATCGTCCGCAATCTTCCGAAGGACTTCCTCTCGCTGGACCTGGCCTCGATCACGTTCTCTGAGGTCTCTGCCGTCGTCAACGGGTGGCCCGGCAAGGACGGCACCAGGAAACGGGTACGCACTACCCTGCAAGCCTTCTTCACCTGGTGCGTGCGCAAGAAGTTCATCGACGAGACTCCTGCCAGGGACATTCGAGTGGCTGAGACGTCACCGCCCTCGGGCCCGAACCCGTTCACCTGGGACAAGATTCAGGAGATCGCCGACGCCACCCGGGTCAAGCACCCCTACATCGCAGACGCCTTGCTTCTTGCTGCTCATACTGGCGTTCGGTTGGGAGAGCTGAGAGCAATCAGGGTCGGCGACTACGTCCAGGTGCCTCATCAGCATCTGAGGATCTCTCACAACCATCCGGAGAACCAGGCTGAGGAGACGACTCCGAAGTCCGGTAAGAGCCGATTCATCCCCCTTGACCCTGTCGCCGCCGCCATCGTCAAGCGCCTGGCTGCCGGCCGTGCGCCGGATGAGTACCTCCTCGTCACTAAACGAGGCGCTCAGGTGAAATCCCGAAATATGCGCAGAGACATGGGCTGGAAGGACCTGGCCGACGGCCACAACTGGAAAGACCTGCGCCACACGGCCGCCGTGGAGTGGTGCCGGCTCCCGGGAAGCCCGTTGCAGGAGATCGACATCCAGCGGCTTCTGGGCCACTCCGCGCTCTCGACGACGGAGGGGTATCTGGCCGGCCTGGGCGGCACACGCTGGCAGAACGAGATTTCGGCCAAGTTCCAGGCTTTCGGCACTCCCCAGGCCCCTGATTCTCGGCACGACGGAGGCGCAGCATGACCTTCTGCGACCAGCCAACGAAGACGGGTTCTCCCCGCGATTGCAAGGAGAACCCGGTAGTGCCCTCGATTGGATTCGAACCAACGACACCCGCTTTAGGAGAGCGGTGCTCTATCCCCTGAGCTACGAGGGCCTGGAGGGAAGACTACCAGCGGATCGCCCCACCCATGACCACTCGGGCCGCGGGGGTGGCGCTGCGCCGCGGCGGGTGGAGGCGTACTCGCCGCGGCGGGTGGGCCTCAGGCCCGGCCCCACGGGGTGGAGGTGCGCGAGGTGCGCCGCTCCCCCTTGGCGTGGTGCGTGGGGGCCACCAGCACGGGGCAGGAGGCGTGGGACAGGACGGCCTGGCTGGTGGAGCCCAGCAGGAGACCGGAGAAGCCCCCGCGCCCACGCGAGCCGACGACGATGAGGTCCACGGCGGTGGAGAACTCGGCCAGGAGCTCGGCCGGGTTGCCGTCCAGGGCGTGGCGGCGCACCGTGACGCCCTCGTGGCCCTCGAGGGCCTCATTGATGGCGCGGTCAAGTCCGGAGCGGACGTCGGCCAGGACCTGCTCGCGGTCGACCGCGGCAGGCAGCCAGGCCAGCGCCCCGGCCCCGGAGGCCATCGGGACGGCGGCGATGGCGGTGAGCTCGGCGCCCCACGCCTCAGCCTCGGTCACGGCCCACTTGAGGGCCCGGCGGGCCGAGGAGGAGCCGTCGACCCCGACGACGATGCGGCGTACCGGCGTGTAGTCGGCTCCCTCGTTGTGCTGGGGCACGACGACGGCCGGGCAGTGGCTGTGCGCGGGAAGGGCCGAGGAGACGGTTCCCAGGAGCCGGTCGGCGAAGCCGCCACCGCCCCGGGTGCCGACGACGGCCAGCGTCGCCTCCTCGGAGAGGTCGACGAGGACCCCGGCCGGGTCCCCGGTCTCCAGGGAGGAGGTGACGGCGACGCCGGACTTCTTGACGCGCTCGACGGCCTCATCGATGACGGCCTGGGCGCCGGACCTGATGGCCGAGTCATCGAGCGCCGCATAGCCGCCGTCGAGAGAGGCGGTGGTGAAGGAGGGCAGGGAGTAGGCGCACAGGATGTGGACGCGCCAGCCCTGGCACTCAGCTCGCGCCACGGCCCAGTCCACTGCCGCCAGGGACTCCGGTGAACCATCGACTCCAACGAGGACGACATTGTCATCAGTCATGGGATCTGCCCTTTCTCGAGATCACGGTCTACGACCCTAGGAACATTCTGCCCCGAAAAGGGGTGTGGGGACCACCACATGAAGGGGCTTGTCCTCGTTTTGCTCCCTCGAGACGCCCCGTTGACCGGCGCTGAGCGGCGCTGAGCGGCATCGACCGACCCCACCCTCCTGACACGCTGTGAGGGGCGAGCGCCTGATGGCGCTCACCCCTCACGGTGAAGACTTCAGCGTCTGGTATCAGCCGACGCGAACGAAGCTCGGGGAGCCCCAGATCTCGCGGTAGACCACACCGGTGGACTCGTCACCGGCGTCGATGACCTTGCCGTCACCGGCGTAGATGCCGACGTGACCGGGCCAGGTGACGAGGTCGCCGGGCTGGGCCTCAGCGGCGGACACCTGGGTGCCGGCCACGGCCTGCTCGCCGGAGGTGCGGGGGAGGCTGATGCCGACCTGGGCGTACACGTAGGAGGTGAAGCCGGAGCAGTCGAAGGCGCTCGGGCCGGAGGCGCCCCACACGTAGGGGGCACCGACGTACTGCATGGCGATGGCCACGACAGAGGAGTTGGAGGTGCCGGTCGGCGCAGCGGCCGGGGTGGCCTGAGCGGCCTGCGTGTCGGCGGCAGCGGAGTCAGTGCCCTGGTCCGCAGCAGCGGCAGCCGGGGCGGCGGCCTCGGAGGAGGTCTGCTCGGCCTGGGCGGCGGGGGCCTCGGGAGCGGCGGGCGCCTGAGGAGCCGCAGGGGCGGGGGCAACGGCCTCCACCTCAGGTGCAGCCTCGGTGACCCAGTTGACCTGAGACATGGTGACCTGCTGGCGGGCGGCCAGGGCCTCGCGAGCGTTGGCGGCGAAGATGCCGACCCCGGGGGTCACGCCGGAAGCCTCGATGGTGCCGGAGGAGGTGACCTCGGTGTGGCCGGCGGCGTTGGCTCCCGAAGCCATCATGGTCAGGGCGAGGCCGGACGAGGCGGCGACAGCCAGACCGCGGCGCGCGGTGGGAGCAAAGTCATCCAGTGGGGTAAGGGCGCGGGTGGCTTTGCGGTGACGTGCGGTGGTGCGTGAGGACATGAATGCTTTCTCCTGTTGAGCCGACGAGGTGAGCTGTCGGGTTCGGACTGGAGACGTCCGGCCCGCAGATGCGGGCTTCACCCCAAGGCCGCTTCGGCTGTTCGCCTGGGCGACCGGTAGTTGGTTCCCCCGTTCCTGCCACTTGAGTTGTTGGTTCCACGTGCCTCAGATCGAGTGGCAGGACTAAGCCCCGATCCGAGACGTCACCGAGACGGTTGTCTGCGGCAACGACCTGAACGCTACATGACAGACCCACGCTTCGTCACGGCCAGGTGTCACACACTCTTGTGAGCCGAAGCACTATGAAGCACTTCTCGCTTTTATCCATATTGCCCCAGGGACCTCAGTCCATCGGCGCGCTCGCAACAAGAACCGGAAAAGCGCGAGATGACGCGGAAAAATTGCATGGGCTTCGACGGAACCCCAACATAGGCCCCCTGCCCCAGCAACTATGGGACCCCACAGCGAGGGGAGTTCGGACGGCCGTCACACCGTCACCGAGGCGGACCCCATGCATCTCACTTCCTGAGACATATAACACCCTTGAACTCTCTGCCTGCACAGGGTGTTTTCAGGGTTCCTTGAGGGGGCTGACAGGCAGGTCGAGCGTCGGCGCTCAGCGCCGCACGAAGAGGTGGCGGGCGACGTCGTCGGCCAGGACGACGGGATCGCCGGAGGACCCGACGAGGCGCACTCCGCCGGCACTGACACGCAGCTCCACCTCGGCCCCGGCGACGATCTGCGCGTCCTCGAGGCCGGCGAGGAGCTCCGCGTCGGCCTGGATCGGCTCCCCGATGCGGCTGATGACGGCCGTGACGGTGTCGCGTCCGGCGAAGCGGTCCACACTGACCTCATCGGCGGAGGGTCGCGGGTGCTCCGCGGTCCGCGGCGGGACGGGGTTGCCGAAGGGGTCGGTGGAGACGTCGTCGAGAATGTTGGCGAGGCGCTCCTCGACCTGCTCGCTCATGACGTGCTCCCAGCGGCAGGCCTCGTCGTGGACGAATCGGCGCTCGATGCCGATGACGTCCAGCAGCAGTCTTTCAGCGAGCCGGTGCTTGCGGATCACGTCGGTGGCACGCCTGCGGCCCTCATCGGTGAGCTCCAGGGAGCGGTCCTCGGCGACCTTGATGAGGCCGTCACGCTCCATGCGCGCCACCGTCTGGGACACCGTGGGACCCGAGTGATCGAGACGCTCGACGATGCGGGCACGCAGCGGGGGAACGCCGTCCTCCTCAAGTTCATAGACGGTCTTGAGGTACATCTCGGTGGTGTCGATCAGCTCGGTCATGGGGTGGGCTCCTGCTTGAGGTGGGTTACCGCGGACATTCGATGCCTTCGGAAGGGCTCGCTCACCGAACCGCGTTCCTCGCCAGGATAGGCGCCACCCTGTGATGTGGGCCAGTACCACCTGAAAGCGCGCCGATCCTCGGCTGGGGAGGATTCCCCAGTGCCGGGGAGATGCGCCACGGGTAGCGTACGTATTACTCGTTTGGCGCCCGGTGCGGTCCGGTCATGCGGTGCGAAGCGGCATCCGGTGGGTGTCAGTCGGCGCTAGTCGGCGTCGTCAGCGCGGGTCTGCTGCGGGGTCTGCGGCGGCGTCGGTGGTGTCGGCGACTTAGGCGCGGCCCGAAGGTAGGGGCGGGTGGAGGAGTAGTGCAGGGACAGGTTCCAGTGCCTGTAGCTCCAGGCGGCGGCGACCAGCGCGGTGAGGACAGCGCTCAGACCACCGACCGCGATCGCCATGCGCGGCCCCCAGGTGTCGGCGACCCAGCCGATGAGCGGGGAACCGAGCGGCGTCGACCCCAGGAAGAACATCATGTAGATACTCAGAACCCGCCCGCGCATGGAGGGCTCGGTGGTCATCTGCACGGTCTGGTTGGCGCTGGTCAAGAGGGTCAGGACGCACAGGCCCACCGGGATCGTCATGACCATGAAGGTCGGGTAGGTGGGCATGATGGCCAGCAGGAGGGTGAACACCCCCAGGGCGAGGGCCGCCAGCACGACGGTGCGGGGGCGGGGGTTGCGACGTCGGGCCGCCCACAGGGCACCGGAGAGGGAACCGACGGCGAAGACTGAGGAGACGGTGCCGTAGGCGTCGGACTCCAGGTGGAAGACGGTGCGCACCATCGCGGCCATGGTGACCTGGAAGTTGAGGGTGAGCATGGAGACGACGGCGACGACGGCGATGATGACGACGAGGTCGGTGCGACCGCGCAGGTAGGTCAGGCCCTCACGGAGCTGGCCGGCGGCGCGGCGGGCGCGGGGCATGTCCACCAGTTCGCTCACGCGCATGGCGACCAGTGCCACGGCCGGGAAGACGAAGGTGGCGGCGTTGACGGCGAAGACCCAGCCGGCGCCGACCCAGGTGATGACGACGCCGGCGAGGGCCGGCCCCAGGAGGCGGGCGGCGTTGAAGGAGGCTGAGTTGAGGCCCACGGCGTTGGACAGGTGCTCGGCGGGCACCATCCGGGCCACGAAGGTCTGGCGGGCGGGGGCGTCGTAGGCGGCGGCGACGCCGGTGAGGAAGGCGGCCAGGTAGACGTGCCACAGGTGGGCGGTGCCGGCCAGGACGTCGACGGCGAGGACGGCGGAGACCAGGCCCATGGCGCTCTGGGTGAGGATGAGGAACTTGCGCTGATCGACCCGGTCGGCGACGAGGCCGGCGTGGGCGGACAGCAGCAGCATGGGGAGGAACTGCAGGGCCGTGGTCAGGCCGGTGGCGGAGGCGGAGTCGTCAGTGAGGACGCGCAGCACCAGCCAGTCCTGCGCCACACGCTGCATCCAGGTCCCGGTGTTGGCCACGAGGGCGGACAGGAACCAGATCCGGTAGTTGTGGAATCTCAAGGAGGCGAAGATGCCACCGCCGGGGCGGCGCGGTGAGGTCATGTGGGTCATGTCCTGACGTGGTGACGACGTGGGGCGGGGCAAGGAGCGCCCGTGCGGTGCCGGACGGCGCCGCCCACGCGCCGTCCGGCCCTTCCTCAGGAGACGCCGAGGATCGCCTTAATGGGCGCGAGGGTGAAGTAGACAACGAACATCGCGCAGGCCACCCACATGAGCGGGTGGATCTTCCGCGCCCGGCCCTGAGCTACCTCGATGACCAGGTAGGACACGAAGCCGGCCCCGATCCCGTTGGTGATCGAGTAGGAGAAGGGCATCATGATGATGGTCAGGAAGGCCGGCAGGGCGATCTCCGGGGACTTCCAGTCGATGTCGGTCACCTGCATCATCATGAGGAAACCGACCACCACGAGTGCCGGGGTAGCCGCCTCGTAGGGGACCATCTTGACCAGCGGTGCGAAGAACATGGACAGGGCGAACATGCAGCCGGTGACCACCGAGGCCAGGCCCGTGCGGGCCCCCTCCCCCACGCCCGCGGCGGACTCCACGTAGGAGGTGTTGGAGGAGACGCCCCCGACACCACCAGCGATGGCGGCCAGGGAGTCGACGACGAGGATCTCGCGCGTCTTGGGCGGGTTGCCGTGCTCGTCGAGCAGGTCGCCCTCGGCGCCGATGGCGACCATGGTGCCCATCGTGTCGAAGAAGTCGGCCAGCAGCAGGGAGAAGACCAGGAGGATCACCGAGACGATCCCGACCTTGTGCACACTGCCCAGCAGGCTGAAGTGGCCCAGCGTCGACAGGCTCGGCACGTCCACCGGGAAGCCGTCCAGGCGCGGCTCGGACAGGGACCAGCCGGTGAGGTTGAGCGGGCCCTTCTCCGGGTCATCGTTGAAGGGACCCAGGTGGGTGACGGCGTCGATGATGATGGCCAGGACCGTGGCCGAGGCGATGCCGATGAGGATGGCGCCGCGGACCTTGCGCACGTGGAGCACCACCATGAGGAAGAGCCCGAAGAGGAAGACGAGGACCGGCCAGCCCTGGAGGGAGCCGCCCAGGCCCAGCTCCAGGGGGGTGCCGCCGCGGCGCACCATCTTGGCGTCCACCAGGCCGATGAGCGCGATGAACAGGCCGATGCCCACCGAGATCGCGGTCTTGAGCTGGTCGGGGACGGCCTTGAAGACGGCCTCCCGGAAGCCGGTGAGCACCAGGACGAGGATGATGATGCCCTCGATGACGATGAGGCCCATGGCGTCGGCGTAGGTCATGCCCTGGGTGCCCACGAGGGTGTAGGCGACCATCGCGTTGATCCCCAGGCCCGCGGCCAGGGCCATCGGGTAGTTGGCGACGACGCCCATGAGGATCGTCATGACTGCGGCGACGAAGGCGGTGCCTGCGGCGAGCTGGGCCTCGGTTCCCGGGGGGCTCGCCTTGGACAGGATCGCGGGGTTGAGGACGAGGATGTAGCTCATCGAGAAGAAGGTGACGATGCCGCCACGGATTTCTCGGGAGATGCTCGAACCGCGTTCAGTGATCTGGAAGAATCGATCCAGTCGAGAGACCTGACTGGGCGAGGACGAAGATGAGGACTTCGTCGGGGTACGTGTGCTCACGGCGGCATTCTTCCAGATCATCACGCGCTGAGCGAAACTGAGCGCTGCCGTCATCGTTGCCGCCGGCGCTCGCCCCATCGCTTAGACCCCGGAATTACTGTCACACCCTCGTGGAAGGATGGTCGGTGAGACCGGATGGGAGGAGGTGATGGCCGTGACCGAGGCAGCAGAGGACCTGGCCGCCGCGGCAGGTCCGCGCGAGCCGGGCTGGGAGGGATTCTCCTCGGCCACCCGCACCTGGTTCCTCGACGCCTTCCCCACCGGTCCCACCCCGGTGCAGGAGCGGGCCTGGGCCACGATCGGCCGGGGTGAGAACGCCCTGGTCATCGCCCCCACCGGCTCGGGCAAGACGCTCGCGTCCTTCCTGTCCGCCATCGACCGCCTAGGACAGGAGCCGGCCGCGGAGGAGCAGGGGAACGCGGCGGCGCCAGGGGGCGCGCAGGGCGGGGCCGACGGCGTGAGGGTCCTCTACATCTCCCCGCTCAAGGCGCTGGGAGCGGACGTGGAGCGCAACCTGCGCCGGCCGCTGGCGGGAATCTGCGCCGTCGGCCCCACCCGCCCGATCTCGGTGGGGGTGCGCTCGGGGGACACGCCCGCGCGGGAGCGTCGTCGGCTGCGCAGCCACCCGCCCAGCATCCTCATTACGACGCCGGAGTCGCTCTACCTCATGCTCACCAGCGCCGTGCGGGAGACGCTGCGGACAGTGGAGACGGTCATCGTCGACGAGATCCACTCCTTCGCCGGTTCCAAGCGCGGCACGCACCTGGCCGTGTCCCTGGAGCGGCTCGATGACCTCCTGGGGCGGCCGGCGCAGCGCATCGGCCTGTCCGCCACCGTCTCGCCGCCGGAGGAGGTCGCCCGCTTCCTCGGCGGGCCGCACCCGGTGACGATCATCTCCGACGACGGCCGGGCGGCGCCGGAGGTCACAGTGTCCGTTCCGGTGGAGAACATGGCCCGCATCCCGGCGATCTCGGACCGCCGCACCCGGATGGAACGGGCCCTGGCAGCCCCCGCGAGCGCGGGTGGTGGCCGCGGCTCCCGGCCCTCCGGGCTCGGACGGGCGGGGTCCTCGCAGGCCTGGCGCTCCGATAAGGTGCTGGGTCGAGCCATGGCGGCGGGGCGGGCTGACGAGCCCGGTGCGGGGGTGCCCGCCCGGGTGTCGGCCTCGATCTGGCCGCACCTTGAGAACGCGATCCTCGACCAGGTCCTGGCCCACCGCACGACGTTGGTCTTCGTCAACTCCCGGGGCGCCTGCGAGCGGCTCACCGCGCACCTCAACGAGGCCCACGCCGCGCGTCTCGGGGCGGTGGCACCGGCGCCGCGGGCGCCGGTTCACCGGGAGTCCTGGGAGATGGGAACCGGTTCGCACACCGAGCCCCTGGCGGCGGGCGCCCCGGTGATCGCCAAGGCCCACCACGGGTCGGTCTCCAAGGAACAGCGTCTGGGCGTGGAACGGGAACTGGCCGCGGGCGAGCTGAGGTGCGTGGTGGCCACGGCCTCCCTCGAGCTCGGCATCGACATCGGCTCGGTCGACCTCGTGCTCCAGGTGGCGCCGCCCCCGTCGGTCGCGGCGGGCCTGCAGCGGGTGGGGCGCGCCGACCACCGGGTGGGCGGGCGGCCGCGCGGCGTCATCTACCCCGTGGAGCGCACTCACCTGGTGGACGCCGTCGTCGCCGCCGAGGGGATGCGTGCCGGGGCGATCGAGCGCACCGAGCTGGTGTCCAACGCACTGGACGTGCTGGCCCAGCAGACGGTTGCCGCGGTGAGTGTGACGGAGGGACTGACGGCCGAGACCTGGTTCGCCACCGTCAGGCGGGCGGCCCCCTACTCCTCGCTGCCGCGCCCGGCCTTCGACTCGGTCCTGGAGCTGCTGGCCGGCGGTTTCGCCTCGGCGGATCTGACGGACTTCTCGCCGCGGATCGTGTGGGACCGCGCCACCGGTGAGCTCAGTGCCCGGCCCAGCACGCAGCGGCTGGCGGTGGCCTCCTCGGGAACGATCCCGGACCGGGGCATGTTCCCCGTCGTCCTGCCCGAGGGGGCGCAGGATGCCGGGCGGCGGCGGGTCGGGGAGCTCGACGAGGAGATGGTGCACGAGTCCAGCCCGGGCGACATCATCACGCTGGGGACGTCGAGCTGGCGGATCCGCCAGATCACGGGGGACCGCGTCGTCGTCGACCCGGCTGAGGGGCGCAGCGCCCGCCTGCCGTTCTGGAGGGGCGAGGGGCTGGGGAGGCCGGCGGCCACCGGGCTCGCCAAGGGCGTCTTCCTGCGTGAGGCGCAGAACTCCTTGCCGGCGGAGGCGGGAGCCGGGGAGTCGGAGGGCGAGCGGTCGCTGCGGCGCCGGCTCACGGAGGCAGGACTGGATGACCATGCCCGCAGCAACCTGCTGGCGCTGCTGCGCGAGCAGTACCGAGCCACCGGCGCCCTGCCGACCGATGAGACCCTGGTCCTGGAGCGCTATGAGGACGAGTCCGGCAGCTGGCGGGTCATCGTCCACAGCACGCTGGGTCGGTGCGTCCACGAGCCCTGGGCGATGGCGATCCGGGAGCGGGTGTACCAGGTGCTGGGGGTGCGCCCGCAGATCATCGTGGCCGACGACGGCATCGTCCTGCAGATCCCGCCGGTTGAGGGCGACCTCCCGGGGGCCGGGCTCATCACCTTCGACGCCGCGGAGATCTCCTCCCTGGTGCGCAGCCGGATCGAGACGACGGCGCTGTTCGCGGCCCGGTTCCGCGAGTGCGCCGCCCGCGCCCTGCTCATGCCCGCCGCCCGCCCGGGGCGCCGCACGCCGTTGTGGCTGCAGCGGGTCAAAGCCGGACAGCTGCTCGAGGCCTCCCGCCAGTTCCGGGACTTCCCCGTCAGCGTGGAGGCGGCGCGCGAGTGCCTCCAGCAGTACTACGACCTGCCCGCGCTCACCGACCTCATGGAGCGTCTCGCCTCCGGCCGGGTGCGCGTCGTCGAGGCCGTCACCAGTGAGCCGTCGCCCTTCGCCCACCCGCTGCTGTTCGGGTACGCGAGCACCCTGATCTACCAGGAGGACCTGCCCCACGCCGAGCGCCGGGCCCAGCTGCTCTCCCTGGACCCCAAGGCGCTCGACGCCCTGCTGGGCGACGCCGGCATCGCGGACCTGCTCGACGACGAGGTCCTGGCCCAGGTGGAGGCCGAGCTCCAGCACCTGGCCCCCGGCAGGCGGGTACGCGCCGACGCCGAGGCGATCGCTGATCTTCTGCGTGAGCTGGGACCGTTGAGCGCGGCCGAGCTGGTCGAGCGGTGCACCGACGTCTGCGGGCGGGATCCGGAGGAGGATGCGCGAGGCGACGGCGCGGACGGGGCCTGTGACGGCTTCGAGGGCGCGGACACGCACGCAGTCGAGCGCGAGGTCGGTCGGGCGCTTGCTGAGCTGGCCGGGGCACGCCGAGCCGCCGCGGTGAGGGTCGGCGGGCGGGAGCTGTGGGCCCGGGTCGAGGATGCCCAGGATCTGCGGCGGGCCCTGGGGGCTGAGGTCCCCGACTGGGCGCTGGAGCGGGCCACGGCCGGTGTCGCGGTCGAGCGGACCGCGGCGGCCCGTTCACCGCTGAACGACCTGCTTCTGCGTTACGCGCGCACCCACACGACCGTGACGCCGCAGCGCGTGGCGCTGGCCTTCGGGCTGGGGACGGCGGTGGCGGAGGGAGCCCTGGCCGAGCTGGCCGGGGACGGCTCCCTCGTGGACCTGGGGGCCGCGGGGTGGATGGAGTCGGCGGTTCTCACCCGGGTGCGCCGCCGCTCCCTGGCCCGGGCGCGGGCCGCCGTCGCGCCGGTGCCACCTGCGGCTCTTCAGCGTCTCGTGCTGGAGCGGGCGGGGCTGGATGAGCCGGGCGGCGGCGTCGACGCCCTGGCGGAGGCCCTGGCGGCACTGGAGGGCGTGTGGCTGCCGGCCGGCCTGTGGGAGTCGGTGGTGCTGCCCGCGCGCGTGGCCGACTACCGGCCGGCCATGCTTGATGAGCTCATCGCCTCCGGGGAGGTCGTCTGGCAGGCGCGGCCCGTCGGCGATGCCGCGTCCCGGTCCGGTCCCACCCGGGTGAGGACCGGGGCCGATGACATCCCCGATCCGGGCGAGATCGCCTTCTTCCCCATGGACTCCGCCCTGGCGCCGGTCGCCGGGGAGGCGACCGCCCCGGGTGAGCCGGAGGCGCCGGAGGGCCGGGAAGCGGGCGTCACCGGGAAGGGGCTCTGGCAGATGGTTCGTGAGGGGGCCGCCACGGGCCGCTCCTTCGAGCCGGTGCGTCGGGCGCTGGCGCCCGCCGCCGGGACGCGCACCGCACCGTCCTCACGGCGGGTGCGCAGCCGCCGAGGCCGTCGCCTCATGATGGAGATGCCGCGCGCCGGGGAGGTGACAGCGGCCGGGCGGTTGTCCTCCGTTCTGGGCTCCACCTCCTGGGTGAGGCTGTCTTCCGCCTCGGCGGGCGATGAGGAGCGGGCGATCGCGGAGGTGGAGTCTCTGCTGGACCGCTACGGGGTCGTCTCCCGCGATCTCGCCCTGACCTTCGGCGGGGCGGGAGGGCTCGGGCCGCTCATGCCGGTGCTGCGGCGCATGGAGGAGACCGGGATGGTTCTGCGCGGCGGTTTCATTGAGGGCATGGGGCCGACTCAGTTCGCCGAGCGGGAGAGCGTCGAGCGGCTGCGGTCCCTCAGCCACGGCCCCGCCGGCGCCGCGGAGACACCGGTCGTGCTCGATCTCAAGGACCCGGCCTGTCTCGTCGGGCGCGGGGTGCCGTGGCCTGAGCCGGTACTGCCCGCAGGCCTCGGCGAGCCGTCCGGGGTCCACGGTGAAGAGACGAGTGGTCCGCCGGTCCGGCGCCAGGGGGCGAGCGTCGTCGTGCTGGGTGGTGCCCCGGTGCTCTACGCCTCGGAGAACCTCAAGGTCCTCATTTCCTACACGTCCGAGCGCGAGGATCTGGTGCGCGCCCTGACTGTGCTGGCGGCCGACAGGCAGCGGATGTTTACGCGCCAGGGGGCCGCGGCGGCCAGGCGCCGCACGGTGGTGGAGTCCCTCAACGGGGTCACCGCGCTGGAGCCCACCGTGAGCGACCTCCTGCGTGAGGCCGGTTTCGTGCGCGACCCCAGGGGGATGCGGCTCGCCGTCGGCCCTTACGGGGCGGCCTGGCGATGAGCGGGCCCGGCTCCTCACCGGTGACAGAAGCCGGCCCATGGTGCGCTCCACGCGTCCACAATGAGGACATGGCCGATCCGCACCCCGTCACCGGAGCGTTCTTCGATTCCCCGGTCCCTCCCGGGACCGGATGGCCCGAGGATCCCGCTACTGCCGCAACACCCGTAGCCCGATCGGCCGCCGACGTGGCGCGCCTGGCCGGTGCTTCGTCAGCTCTGCCCACGCTCGACGCCCGGGTCACGGTGTGCCGTGCCTGCGACCGGCTCGTGGCCTGGCGTGAGGAGGTGGCCCGGACCGGCCGTCGCGCCTCCTTCGCCCATGAGCCGTACTGGGGGCGACCGGTGGCGAGTGTCGGTTCGGCGGATGCCCGCATCTACGTCGTCGGGCTGGCACCCGCCGCCAATGGGGCGAACCGCACCGGCCGCATGTTCACGGGGGACCGCTCCGGGGACTGGCTGTGGGCGGCCTTCCACCGGGCGGGCCTGGCTGCGTCCCCCACCTCGAAGGCGGCAGGTGACGGGCAGCGGCTCGTCGGGGCGCGCATGGGCGCCGCTGTGCGTTGCGCCCCGCCGGCCAACAAGCCGACGACCGTCGAGCGCGCCACCTGCGCGCCGTGGCTCGCCCGCGAGATCGCCCTCATGCCTGAGGTCAAGGTGCTGCTGGCGCTGGGTGGGATCGGATGGGGCGCGGTGCTGCGGGTCACCCGCGAGACCGGATGGGCCCTCCCCCGCCCCCAGCCGCGCTTCGGCCACGGGGCGACGGCGGAGCTGACCAGGCCCGACGGCAGGCCGGTGACGCTGCTCGGCAGTTACCACCCCAGCCAGCAGAACACGTTCACCGGTCGGCTCACCGAGGCGATGCTCGATGAGGTGCTGGCGACCGCCAAGCGCCTCGCCGAGGCATGATGACGGGCCGCGGCTGACGCGGCTTCAGGAGCGGTTGGGCAGGATGGCCTCGAGCTCGGCGAGGGTCCGCGGCGTCTGCTCCGCGGGGGCGTCGGTCTCGGCGCTCTCGGTGTCGTCGGTGGCCGCGTCGTCCTGGGGCATGTCGATCCCGAGGGCCAGGGACAGATCGGCGACGGCGGCTCGGGCCGAGGCGGCGCGCTCGCCGGGCGTGTCACTGGATTCCCCGCTGGCGGGGATCGGTGAGGGCCGATCCGCGGTTGCCTCAAGAGACTCGGCGGCGCTCGCAGCATCGGGGGCCGAGGAGGCCGACGCCGCGGCGGTCGCCCGCTCAAGCTCTCCCAGGTCGAGCCCCACCAGGCGGCTGCTGCGTTCCTCAGAGGCTTCCTCGGGAGAGACGGCCGTGCGACGGCGGCGCGTCGAGGTGGCCGCGCGGCGGGAGCGCTTTGCGGCGGGCTTCTGCTCGGACGCGGCGGACTTCTTGGTGGTCTTCGTCCCGGGCTCCTCCGTCTGCTCCTCGGCCGCGGGTGCAGTGGCATCCGTGCCGGCGGCGCCGTCCTCGGCTTGAGCCTTCTGGGCGTCGGAGTCGGTGGTGGTCTTCGCAACGTCGGCCGGGGCGTCGGCCTCCTGAGCAGGCGACTCCGCACCAGCTCTCTGACCGGGCGCGTCTGCCGTGTCCTCGGCGGGGGCGCCACCCGGCTCGGCGTCGACGTCGTCGGGCTGCTCGTCGGCAAGCTCGGCGATACTGCGGCCCTCGCGCAGGTCGAGCCCGTTGGTGCTCAGCGGCACCATGAGGTGGTCGTCGACCCGAGAGGGGTTGATGGGCCACTCCGGGCCCTGGTCGGGCAGGTCGGTCTCGGAGTGGGCGCCGCAGCCGTGGTCCAGGGAGACGACGCTGCCGTCGTCGGCGGCCCACTCGTTGGCGCACACACCGAAGATGGCGCGCAGGGCGCCAGCCATCGGCACGAAGAAGCCGCAGGTAGAGCAGGTGGCATGGGCCTTGCGGACACCCTCGGCGTCGGGGCCGTGGTCGCCGCCGTACCAGCGCTCGGCGGCGCTGGCGACGCCCTGGGCGCTCAGGACCCGGGGGCGGCCCAGGTCGAGCTCGTCCAGGGCGACGGCGTCGGCGTCCTCACCAGTGGCCTCCCACCCGGGCTCGAGGCGCTCGTCGGTCTCCTTGCGGGGCAGGCGGTCGGAGCGGGTGATGTCACCGGGCTCGAGGCGCTCGGCCCACGGGACCCAGGCGGGCGCGAGGAGGGCCTCCTCGCCGGGGAGGAGCTCCACCTCGCAGACGGTGGCGGTGCGGCCGCGCGGGACGCGACTGAGGGTGACCGCCCAGCGCCAGCCGCGGTAGCCGCTCAGGGTGCAGTCGAACAGGTGGGTGACGAGGCGCTCGGCGTCGGGCGCGGCGGCCACGTACTCGCCGACGGTGATGGGGTCGGTGACCTCCTCCAACGCGTGGCGGGCCAACTCGATGGCCGCCGGGGAGGTGAGGGTCTTGTCCTTGGCGGCCTGGGCCTGCTCAGCGGGGGTCGGCAGGGCGCCGGCGCGCGGCACGGCGGCAGGCGTCGGAGAGGACGAGGCCGCGTCCGGTACCGGGCACTCCAGGGTCGCCGTGGAGGTGCGCGCCCCGGTGGCGGCGCCCGCCGGTGAACCCGAGTCGGTCTCGGTTGCGGGCTCGCCTGAGGCGTCGGTGTGAGAGTCGATCGTGTCGGTCACTCGGCCAGTGTAGGGGAGGCTCCTGGAACTGCCCCGGCCCGCACGGGTTGGCCTGGGCACACTGGCCCGCCCGCCCACACTTCGACCGAATCTTCACAATCGACACAGATACGCGTCGATTATGAAGATTTTGTTGGTGAGTCAGCGAGTGGACCGTCAGCTCGCCTCGACCGAGACGATGCGGTGGACGGCCACGGTCAGCTCGGTCTCGCGCACGACGTCGCGCAGGCGCACCCGCCCGGGCTCCACGGCCATGACCCGCACCTGACGCTCCTGCACGGCGCCGTCGGGGCCGGCCAGGCTCAGCCGCAGCCGCGAGCGCGAGGACTGCGCTTGGCGCAGCACCGCCAGGGCGTGCACCGGGTCGGTGGCCACAGCCGTCTCGCCGGCGGCCTGCAGCGCCTCCTGCCCCACGCGCAGCCGCCCTACGAGGGTCGTCAGTTCTCGTCTTCCGGGCCTGCGCCGTCGCACCGAGTGCTCGCTGCCGGGGCGCGTCGGCTCGGGGGCCCGGCGGGCCTGCTGCGCGGTGGCCGGCCCGACCACCAGGTGACCGCCGGCGTCCTCGGTCACCGGCGCCAGCCCGGTGGCGCGCAGCTCGCGCAGTACCTGCCCGGCGCTTGCGGTGGCCACGAGGATCCCGGGAGCTACCTGGTCCAGGCCGAGATCCCGCAGGCGCGGCTCGGCCAGGAGCCCGGCGGCCGTGGCCTCGTCACCGACCCGCAGCAGCGCGGACACGGCCCGCACCCGCACCGCCCCGTGGTGGCGGGCGGCGTCCTGGATGAGCACGCTCAGCGAGTCCGGCAGGGGCGCGGGACTGTAGCGGCCGATCTCCTGGGTGATCTCCTCGGCCCGGTAGCCGACGTCGAGCGCGCCGCGCACCGACTCGGGCGTGAAGCGCACCGTGAGCGCCCCACCACGCGACTCGACGACGCTCGTGCGCTCCAGCAGCGCGGCCAGCTCGGGGGCGGGCCGGCCCGGCACGATGGCGGTGAGATCGGACTGGACGAGGATCATCTCGACGGCGGCCGGCAGGTCCGCGGCCAGGGCCGCCTCCAGGGCGGGGAGGGCCTCGCCGTCCGACAGCGGCTCGACCTGCTCGTCGCCGCCCGTCTCCTCAGCGTGGTTGGGGCCGCTGACTCCGCCCGAGCCGCCGCTGAGTCCGGGGTCCTGTTCGTCGAGGCTCGCTGCCGCTCGTCGGGCGAGGATCCTGCCGGCCTCGGTGAGCGCCCCGCCGCCGGTGATCCCGAGGGTCTCGGCCTCGGCCAGGACCGCGGAGATCGCCCCGCCGGGGATGGGGCGCCGGGGGCTCTGCCAGGTCAGGGCCGCCCGCACGAAGGCGGGGGTCGCACTGGCCCCCGGCGGGAGGTCGCCCAGGAGGGCGAGCACCCGGGCGCGCAGTCGCGCCGCCCACCCGGCCTCCAGGTCCGGGCCGAGGACGGCGCGCAGGGTGCCGTCGTCATCGCGGGTCCCCGTCAGCCAGGGGATGCGGGCGCTGCCCGACCAGGCCAGGGCGAGCGGCGCCCAGCGCTGCGGGAGGCTGTCGGTGAGCCAGCCGGCGGCCAGGGAGGAGGGCACCCAGGCGGTGCCGTCGTCGTCGAGCCCCAGGAGCCCGGCGCCCGCGGCCATCTCGATGATGCGGGCGGCGGCGTCGGCCTCCAGGTCGAGGGCGTCGGCGGTGCGCGCCAGAGCGCGCGCGCTCACTCCACCGGTGCGGCGAATCGTCCCGCCCTCGCGGCCCCACTCCTCCAGGAGGGCGGCCACGAGCCGGACGGCCTCCTCGGCGTGGAAGGAGGCCTCGGAGGCGACGACGTCGGCGCCCACCGTCTCGAGGTCTCCGGCCTCGGGAGCGGTCAGGGGCTCGCGGGTCAGGTGGCCGCCGCGCAGGGCGAGGGCGACCTGGCGCGGCAGGATGAAGCGGGTGCGCCCGTGGGCATCGCTGCTGCGCTCCAGCCAGCCGCGTTCGATGAGTGGGGCCGCCCCCGGTGCGGTACCGCCCGCGCGCAGGGTGCCGGCGGGCGGACCCCAGGCGAGGGCATGCAGCATCTCCATGGAGGCCGCCGGGACGACCGGCTTGCCGCCGGCTCCACTGGCCGAGTGCTCGCTCAGCTCCTCCAGGGTGGGTGGCAGCTGCTCGGTGCTCAGGGGCTCGGCGGCCCAGGGCCCCAGGCCGAAGGGGTGCGGACCGAAGGCCGCCTCCAGCGCGGCCACGGGCCTGCCCTCGATGACGAGCGCCAACCGGCGCAGGTGCCCCAGCGCCTCGATGACCTGCTCGGCGGGCAGCGGCAGGTGGGCGGCGATCAGCCCCGCCAGGTCAACACTGGCCGCACTGTCCAGGCTGGCCGGATTGTCGGCGGGATGGCCGACAGTCTCGTCATCGGCCGGCTCACCACCGGCAGGTTCTCCACCGGCACCGCCGGCCTGCCCGTTCCCGGCCACCTCGGCGAGTCCATCCCCGGCTGCCTCGATGCCCTCGGTGACTTTGCTCGGCCCGGCCCCGCCCGCCCGGCGCGACTCATCGGGCCGGCTGAGAGCCACGACCGCCTCGGCCACGGCCAGCGTCGGCGCATCCAGCCCGGCCAGGGCGTGCTCGATGCTGCCCGGGGCCCCCGCGCGGGTCGCCAGCGCCAGGAAGGAGGAGGACGGCGGCGCAGCCAGGTCCGGGCGCGCCACCAGCAGGGCGGCGACCTCGCGGTCCGGCAGCGCCGTCAGGTGCACGGCGAGGTCCTGGGTGGAGGCGGAAGGGCTCATCCGCACCAAAATACGCCCCCGCCCCAGTCACGGACAGAGCGGAGCGGGCCTGAGAACGGGACCAGCGCCGATCGTCAGTGCCGGCTACTCGTCCTCCGTCCCCTCGGAAGACTCCGAGTTCTCCCTCGTCTTGAAGGCGGTTCCGAGGGCCAGGCCCATCGCCCACCCCACCGGCAGCCACAAGAACCAGGGCCCCGGCGCCGCCACACCCATCGCGACCCCCAGCATGGTGCCGTAGACCATGGGCCAGAACCACGGCGTCGCCGGCCCCTGATCCGCCTTGAAGGCCTCCTCGATCACCTCCGACCAGGCAGCCCGGCGGCCGCGCTGACCGGCGCCGGAGTCCTCGTGGTCGCTTCCAGACTGATCGAGCTCATGTTTCATGCCACCACCCTAAACAGACCACCTGATTGGATACCTCATCCTATGGAAGGAGGCTCGCCCGGCAACGTGGATGAAGGGCGCCGGTGTCCACATCGGATACAAAGGGACTCACCGCCCCTGAGGCCAGCAACACGAACCGCAGAATCATGCGGTTTTCTTTCGCAGGCCGGAGCCCGTCTCGCGCCTTTGTCACCGATTTGGACACAACCCCGCAGATGTCACCGTTCCTAGCCCCTTGTAGCGCTTTCCGCCCCGCCTCCGGGGCTCGTGTTCACGTCCCACGGCTCGCGCTCCGCCGAGGCAGCCCAAGACCCGGGCCGTCAACTGTGCGCGCCCGGTCATGACGCGAATGGATGTGACGTCACTGTCGGTAGCACTGTCAGCCACGCGCGCCCAGGCATGACGCCGGCCCGCCCCTCCCGCCGGAAGCCGCCCCTCCCGCTGGAAGCCGCCCCTCCCGCTGGAAGAGGAACGTCTCCTCCATCACGGCGGCGCGCTGCCCCGGCTTGGGATACTCCCGCCCATGTCCGCTACGCCCAGCGATCCTGCGTCCCCGGTGTCCTCGGTCCCCGACGGCCCGCTCATCGTCCAGTCCGACAAGTCCGTCCTCCTGGAGGTCGCCCACCCCCAGGCCGGGCAGGCCCGCCGCGCCATCGCCGCCTTCGCCGAGCTGGAGCGCGCCCCCGAGCACATCCACACCTACCGGATCACGCCGCTGGCCCTGTGGAACGCACGCGCCGCGGGCCTGGACGCGGAGACGGTCGTCCACACCCTCATCACCTACTCGCGTTTCCCGGTGCCGCATGCCCTGCTCACCGAGATCGCCGAGACGATGAGCCGCTACGGCCGCCTCCAGCTCCTCACCGACCCCGCCCACGGCCTGGTCCTGCACGCCACCGACGTGCCGGTCCTGGAGGAGGTCATGCGCTCCAAGCGCACCAAGGGCCTGCTGGGGACGCGACTCGGGGAGGCCGACGTCGTCGTCCACCCCTCCGAGCGCGGCCACCTCAAGCAGGTGCTCATCAAGCTGGGCTGGCCGGCCGAGGACCTGGCCGGCTACGTCGACGGCGAGGCCCACCCCATCACCCTGACCGACTCCCCCGACACCTTCCAGCTGCGCCCCTACCAGAGCGAGGCGGTGGAGAGCTTCTGGGCGGGGGGCTCAGGCGTGGTCGTCCTGCCCTGTGGGGCCGGCAAGACCCTCGTGGGCGCCGCCTCCATGGCCAAGAGCTCGACGACGACGCTCATCCTGGTCACCAACGCGGTCTCGGCGCGTCAGTGGAAGGAGGAGCTCATCCGCTTCACTACCCTGACCGAGGAGGAGATCGGCGAGTACTCCGGCTCGCGCAAGGAGGTCCGCCCCGTCACGATCGCCACCTACCAGGTGCTCACCACTCGCCGCAAAGGCGTCTACCCGCACCTGGACCTGCTGGACTCCCACGACTGGGGGCTCATCGTCTATGACGAGGTCCATCTCCTGCCAGCCCCGATCTTCCGTATGACCGCGGACCTGCAGGCGCGCCGCCGCCTGGGCCTGACGGCGACTCTCGTGCGCGAGGACGGCCGCGAGGACGAGGTCTTCAGCCTCATCGGCCCCAAGCGCTACGACGCCCCCTGGAAGGACCTGGAGAACCAGGGCTGGATCGCCCCGGCGATCTGCACCGAGGTGCGCCTGACCCTCGACGCCGGTGAGCGCATGGCCTATGCGACCGCCGAGCCCGAGGAGCGCTACCGCCTGGCCGCCTGCTCACCGCGCAAGCTGCCGATCATCGAGGCTCTCCTGGCCCGCCACGAGGGCGAGTCGGCCCTGGTCATCGGCCAGTACGTGGACCAGCTCACCGAGATCGCCGAGCACCTGGACGCCCCCGTCATCACCGGGGCGACGACGGTGCGCGAGCGCCAGCGCCTCTACGACGCCTTCCGCTGCGGAGAGATCCGCACGCTCGTGGTCTCCAAGGTCGCGAACTTCTCCATCGACCTGCCCGGGGCGAGCGTCGCGATCCAGGTCTCGGGCTCCTTCGGCTCGCGCCAGGAGGAGGCCCAGCGGCTCGGGCGGATCGTGCGCCCCAAGGAGGACGGCCGCCAGGCCCACTTCTACACGGTCGTCGCCCGCGACACCGCCGACCAGGAGTACGCAGCCCACCGCCAACGATTCCTGGCCGAGCAGGGATACGCATACGCCATCATCGACGCCGAGGAGGCATGAACCATGTCACATGAACGTCACCGACTCGCTACCCGGGGCAAGTCCCCCTTGTCACTGCGTCAGCAGTTCCTCGTACTCATCATTACGAGCGCCATGCTCCTCGCCTACTTCGTCCCCATGCACATGAGCCTTGTGGGCAGCGACATGTCCCCACTCCGGATGGGCATGCTCATCGTCGGCGACGCGGGGG
>ERZ772958.77-NODE-77-length-40124-cov-7.903142_pt1 | contig 40124 bp, 40 predicted proteins | sample MGYA00580681_ERZ772958 | MGnify/ENA primary metagenome ERZ772958 (study PRJEB29015, sample SAMEA2738089) | human oral metagenome | biome: human oral; feature: human-associated habitat; material: saliva | place: China | collected 2275 ...
GTGTAAAATAATTCATGTCGTCCTCCCAATCGAAATGACATCAAAGCAAAAAATAGCAAAATGACTATTCCAAGGAGCATGGAGAGATAATTAGCCTTTGAACGTCCCTCTCGCTTCAACAAAATGACCCCATTATAGATTAGAAAGATGCCACTTAGAAAAAGCAAAAAAGGAAGTAAAATAAAGGGAAATATAAAAAAAGCGAAATGAATCTTCTCATACCCATTTTGATAAAAAAGGTAGCCTAGATAAAAATAACTGGAAATGAGGGATAATAAGAATAATACTGGATTCCACAAACTTCTGTTATCTTTCCAAAATGACACTATAAAGGCTAATACAATTCCTATAACGAGATACATTTCTTCCTCCTATAATGATTCTATTTTATCATAATTATCCACATATAGTCTTTAGGCTCAAAACGTTGAAAAATTCAAATCTTGTATTGACATAGAATGTATATCAATATAAAATAATTTTGTATGCGTTTTTGAAATTTAGAAGATGCAGGTAAGTTTACAAAAGAGGAGGTAAAAACAATGAAACAGACATTTCAGCCTAAGAACAGGCAGAGAATGAAGGAGCACGGCTTCAGAAAGAGAATGGCTACTAAGAATGGTAGAAACGTTCTAAAGAGAAGAAGAACTAAGGGAAGAAAAAGACTTTCAGCTTAGTAAGTGTTTTAGTATGTTGAGACCTAATGTAATAAGAAAACAGTCCGATTTTGATAATATCTACAAAAAAGGAAATTCTGTAGGAGATAGGTACATAGTACTATTCTGGAGAAAGAACCACTTAGCCTATAATAGAACTGCTTTTTTAGCGAGCAAAAAAGTAGGCAATAGTGTGAGAAGAAATCGTGCAAGAAGACTGATGAAGGAAGGATATAGATATCTTTGTGATGGATTGGACTCGGGATACGATTTTATATTCATAGCCAGAAATACTATTAATGATAAGAAAGAGGATGATGTAAAAAAATCGATTTCCTCAGCTTTTAGAAAGGCTAAAATAAGGAAAAATGTTTAGATTTATTGGTAAGATTATTTCATTCTTCATGATAAAGCTAATTAGATTCTATCAGCTTTTTATATCTCCGCTATTTCCAAAGACATGTAGATTCTATCCAACTTGTTCTACTTATTGCATACAGGCACTACAGAAGTACGGACCTATTAAAGGCAGTTACTTAGGTATTAAACGAATTTTAAAGTGTCATCCTGGTAATCCAGGAGGTTACGACCCTTTAAAATAACGGAGGAATTTAGTATATGGCTTTATTTAATTTCTTAGCCAAACCGTTTAGTATACTGCTCGCTTTCTTTTATAACATAACGGGACATTATTGGTTAGCAATTGTCCTCTTGTCAGTTTTGATAAGAGTAGCAATGTACCCACTATATAAGAAGCAGATTCTTTCAACTTCTGGCATGGCAGATATGCAGCCAAAGATGAACGAAATCAAGAAAAAGTATGCTAATGACAGAGACATGATGAACCAGAAAATAGCTGAGCTATACAAGGAGTCAGGTTTTAACCCAAGTGCGGGTTGTATGCCTATGCTTGTTCAGTTCATAGTTATTTCGGGTCTTTTTATTCTGCTTAGAAATCCTCTTAACTATGTCAATGATGAGAACATGGTGTTCGCTGTACACGAGTCCTTCCTTTGGATTAAGGATTTATGTCAGCCAGACCCATGGATTTTGCCAATACTTTCGGGTATAGCAACATTTTTCTCTTTCTCAATGTCACAGCAGAACCAGCTCGGACAGCAGGGTTCTAATATGGGCATGGGAATGATGAAATATATATTCCCTATCATGATAGTTTGGTTAGGAAGATCATATCCAGCAGGCCTTGCAATTTATTGGTTTATCAGTAACTTTACTCAGATATTCTTTAACATTAGATTCAATAAATTGAGAAAAGAATTGAAGGCAAAGGATAAAAAGGGTAAAAAGAAGAAAAAATAATTAGTATTCACGTACACTCATTGGAGGAATCTATAATATGAAAGTTTCGGAAAAATGGGGAACCGATGTGGATACCGCAGTTGAACTTGCTTTGCAGGAATTAAATGCAAGCAAGGAAGAGGTAGACATAGAAGTACTCGAGCAGCCTTCAAGAGGATTTTTTGGAATAGGATCAAAGCTTGCGCTCGTTAGAGTAAGCCTTAAGGATAAGGAAGAAGAGCTCAAGAAAGAAGATGATAAGCAAGAATTTGCAGAAGAAGTACAAGAAATATCCACTGAAGATGCAAATGTAGATAGTGATAAGACTTATGAGGATAATTCAGAGGTAAGACAGAAATCACCATCGCATAAGAAAAAGAAGAAAAAATCTATGAGAAATGACAGAGTACGCGATGATGAAAATCAGACAAGTGAACCTGTCATTCCAGAAATCGATATGTCTTCCCTAAATGATTTGGAAGAGGACAATGCAGCCTTTGTATTCCTAAAGGGTCTCGTAGAAGAGATGGGAATCGAGCTTGACGTTGTCGGCAAAACAGACGGAACCGATTTGTTCTTCCTATTAGAAGGAAAGGACTCTGGAACCGTAATAGGCAAGAGAGGAGCAACTCTTGACGCAATTCAGTACTTGACTAGCCTTGTGGTAAATAAGGGTAACGGAGAGTATATTCGCGTAGTTGTTGATGCTGAGAATTATCGAGCAAAGAGAGAAAAAGCCTTGGAAAAGCTAGCAAAGAGACTAGCAGAAAAGGTAGTAAGAAGCCGTAGGCCATTCAAGCTAGAGCCTATGAATCCTTACGAGAGAAAGATCATTCACGCAACACTACAAAAAGATCCACGCGTTACAACAAAGAGTGAGGGTCAGGATCCATACAGAAGGATTCATATCGAACTTAAATAGTAGATTAGGCTGTCGCTTTGCGGCAGCCTTTTGTAATCAAAGGAAGATTTATGGAAAGTACAATAGCTGCTATAGCAACCTCTCCGGGAGAAAGCGGAATTGGAATTATAAGGATAAGCGGAGAAGAATCACTAAATATCCTAAACAAAATATTTTATCCAGCGAGCAAAAATTTAGAGCCAAAGGATAATCATAGACAACTCATATACGGCCACATAAAAGACGAAAGAGGACACATTATAGATGAAGTTCTAGCTGTCTATTTTCCTGCACCAAAGACCTACACAGCTGAGGATGTAGTAGAGATAGATTGTCATGGCGGAATTGTACCGTTATCGAATACACTTTCACTTGTCCTACGTTGTGGTGCTGATTTAGCAGAGCCTGGTGAGTTTACAAAGAGAGCGTTTTTAAACGGAAGGCTTGATCTAACACAGGCTGAAGCCGTAATTGATGTCATAAATTCAAAGACAAATTCCTCTTTTGATGTAGCTATGGAGCAGTTAAGGGGAAGATTCTCGAAAGAGATAAATGAAATACGTAAGGAAATAACGGATGTTTTAGTTGATATTGCAGTTAATATTGACTATCCAGACGAGGATATAGAGTTTATACTTTATGATAAGCTAGAAAAAGAGCTCAGGCAAATAAAGGAAAAAATTGATTATCTCATAGAAAGCTCTGATACGGGTAGGATTTTGAGAGAAGGCCTTAATGTTGCGATTGTAGGTCGTCCAAATGTTGGAAAATCATCTTTGATGAATGCTATACTTAGAGAATCAAGGGCAATAGTGACTGAAATTCCTGGAACGACAAGAGATACGATAGAAGAGCTCATAAATGTAAGAGGAATTCCTGTAAATTTAATAGATACAGCGGGAATTAGGACTACCGATGATGTGATTGAACAAATCGGTATAGATAAATCAAAGAAGTCTTTGGAATCAGCTGATTTAGTTATATTTATGATAGATTTGACATCTGAAATTTCTGATGAGGACTACGATATTCTCAGTCAGGTAGATAAGTCGAAACTTCTAATTTTGTTCAATAAGGCTGATCAGACCGCTAAAATAAAAGATGAAGATATGATTTCTTTTGCTGATGGTGCGCGCTATATGTTAACTTCTGTAAACGATAGTAAATCGGTTGATGAGGTTGAAAATGCAATCTTTGAGAAGGCAGGTGGAAATCTCTTGTTAGGAAAAGAAAGCGAAACAGATAAGCTTGCAGGATCGCAAAAGAGCAATATAGTCACAAACGCAAGACATAAGAATATGTTAGAAAGAGCAAGTGTTTCACTTGGGGAAGCAATTAATGCAGTCAGCGGAAATATTCCTTTAGAATTTATAGAAATAGATATTAGAAATGCATATGAAGAGCTTGGATTTATAACAGGTGACTCGGTGCAGGATGATGTCATAGATGAGGTATTTAGTAGATTTTGTTTAGGTAAATAATCTCAATCATATCAAAATGGAGAAATAGATGGACCAGTATTTAATGGGAAAATACGATGTAATCGTCATAGGAGCAGGGCATGCAGGCTGCGAGGCAGCTCTTGCAGCAGCAAGAATGGGAAGTAAGACAATTATGTTCTCTATCAATTTAGAGGCTATAGCTATGATGCCTTGCAATCCTTCTATTGGTGGAACTGGCAAGGGCCATCTAGTGAGGGAAATCGATGCTCTTGGCGGCGAGATGGGTGTAAATATAGATAAGACTTTTATACAGAGCCGAATGTTAAATACAGCAAAGGGCCCTGCAGTTCATTCTCTTAGAGCACAGGCTGATAAATATCAGTATCACCTTGAGATGAAAAAGACCATAGAAAAGCAGGAAAATCTCTTTATGAAGCAGGATGAAATCATCGATATAATAATTGAAGATGGAAAAGCTTGCGGAGTTATCACAAGAAACCACGCTGTTTACAGGGCAAAGGCTGTTATTATAGCAACTGGAACCTTCCTTCGTGGAAAGATATTTATTGGAGACAGTGCTTATTCAAGTGGACCAAATGGACTTGCACCTGCAAATGAGCTTTCTGATAAACTCACTGAATATGGAATAAAGCTAAGACGATTTAAGACAGGAACACCAGCGAGAGCACTTGCATCAACCTTTGATTATTCAAAGATGCTAGAGCAGAAGGGCGATGAGAAAATCGTGCCATTTTCTTTCCTTAACGACAAACTTGAGAAGGAACAGGTTTCATGCTGGCTCACATATACAAACAGTAGGACTCATGAGATAATCAGAGAAAATTTTAACCGTTCCGCTTTGTTTGGTGGACAAATTGAGGGAATAGGACCAAGATATTGTCCTTCAATAGAAGACAAGGTTAATCGTTTTGCCGAAAAAGAAAGACACCAGCTTTTCATCGAGCCAGAAGGACTTGATACAGAGGAAATGTATATCCAGGGAATGAGTTCAAGTCTTCCAGAGGATGTGCAGAGAGATTTCTATCAAAGTATAGATGGGCTTGAGAATATAGTTATCACTAGACCTGCATATGCAATAGAATATGATTGCATAGATCCACTTGAATTAAAATTAAATTTGGAGAGTAGGGTAATTGAGAATTTATTTTGTGCTGGACAGTTTAATGGAAGTTCAGGATATGAGGAGGCAGCGGCTCAGGGTCTAATGGCGGGTGTGAACGCACATCTGGCAATAAATGGTAAAAATCCTTTTATTCTCGCGAGAAACGAGGCTTATATTGGCGTTTTAATCGACGATTTAATAACTAAAGGTACTAACGAGCCTTACAGAATTATGACGAGCAGAGCGGAATATAGGCTGCTTCTGAGACAAGACAATGCAGATGATAGGTTGACAGAAAAGAGTTATGAGATAGGACTAGCCTCCGAGGAGAGATTTAATAGACTTAAATCAAAGCAGGAGGAAGTTGCAAGAGAAATAGAAAGACTAAGCTCGGTAACGCCAACTGTAGCTGAAACAAATACATATTTGGAAAAAATTAACAGTTCTCCGGTTGAGGGCAAAATCAACCTTGCAGATCTTCTAAAACGACCAGAGGTAACATACGATAATCTACTTGAAATAGACAATGAAAGACCTGAAATATCCGAGCATGCAAGAGCTCAGGTCTCAGTAGAAATCAAATATCAAGGCTATATAAAAAAGCAAATTCAACAGGTAGAGAAGTTCAAAAAACTTGAGAGAAAGCCACTATCAAGCGATATAGATTACGAGCAAATAGATGGCCTCAGAATTGAAGCGGCGCAGAAACTTAACAAGATTAAGCCAGTATCTTTGGGACAGGCATCGAGAATTTCAGGCGTGTCACCAGCAGATATAAATGTGCTTCAGGTTCATTTAGAAAAGGAGAAGAGAATTGAAAAAGCAAAATCTTAAAGAAGAGCTTAAAGCTCTTTCGCTCCCTAGTGATGATGAAACCTTAAGACAGTTTGAACTCTATATGAATGGCGTTCTTGAATGGAATGAAAAAATCAATCTGACTGCAATTACTGAGGAAGATGATTTTATAGAAAAGCATTATATAGATTCGTTAAATATTGCAAAGCTGGGATTATTAAAACCTGGTAGCAGGGTTATGGATCTTGGAACAGGTGGTGGATTTCCAGGAGTTCCACTAGCTATAGTATATCCACAGATAGATTTCATCCTAGCAGATTCGCTGAACAAAAGACTTAAAGTAATAGACGAACTCTGTGGAGAAATCGGTATTAATAACGTAAGCACAGTTCATGGAAGAGCTGAAGATTTAGGGCAAAACAAAGAGTATAGGGAGAAGTTTGATTGCTGTGTTTCGAGAGCAGTGGCTAACCTATCAACACTATGTGAATATTGCTTACCTATGGTAAAACCGGGAGGATATTTTATTGCATATAAGACAGGATCGGCAGAAGAGGAAATCAAAAATGCTGAGAAAGCAATAAAAATTCTTGGTGGAGGAAAAGCAGAAATTATATCTTCGAACCATGAAAATATTGACCATTGCTTTGTAAAAATTAAAAAAGTGCAAAACACTGCAAGGCAATATCCAAGAAAAGCTGGAACACCCTCAAAACAGCCATTATAAGTACGATAGTAAAGAGAATGTTTCACGTGAAACATTCTCTGTTTTTATATAAAAAAGTGGAAAAAAAGCTCTATTTGGTATATAATAAATCAAGTCCATTTTTTGATTATGGAGGATAAGAAATTGGGAAAAGCAATAGCAATATTTAACCAAAAGGGTGGAGTAGGCAAGACAACCACAAACATTAATTTAGGCGCATGCCTCGCACTTTTGGGAAAGAAAGTTTTAATTTTAGATATTGACCCTCAGGGCAATACGACAAGTGGAATCGGAATTAAGAAAAAGAGTCTCGATTACACAGTCTATGACCTTTTGATTGAGGATGATTTTGATACCAAAAAAGCAATTCTACATACAAATATAAAGGGGCTGGATATAATTCCAGCAAGTGTAGATTTGGCAGGTGCCGAAATTGAGCTTGTTCAGATTGAGGGTAGAGAACAAAGGCTTAGAAAGGCTATAGATAAGGTAAGACAAAAGTATGATTACATATTCATTGATTGTCCACCTTCGCTGGGTCTTCTAACTATAAATTCTCTGACAGCCGTTCAAAGTGTGCTCATTCCTATTCAGTGTGAGTTCTATGCACTTGAAGGTGTTAGCCAGCTTGTTAGCACAATCGAGATTGTTAGAAAGAACCTCAATAAGGAGCTTGAGATTGAAGGTGTAATTCTGAGCATGTTTGATGGACGTACTAACTTATCTGTTCAGGTTGTTCAGGAGGTTAAAAAGTACTTCGGTGCAAAGGTGTATTCAACAGTTATTCCAAGAAATATTAGACTTGCCGAGGCACCAAGCTATGGTATGGCTATAACAGAGTATGATCCTAAGTCAAGGGGAGCAGAAGCGTATAGAGAATTTGCTGAGGAATTCCTCGAAAGGGAGGAAGAGTAATGGCAACTAAGGGAAAGAAGAGTGGACTAGGCAGAGGCCTTGACGCGTTATTTGCTGACCGTGAAGTTGCGGTTAATGAGGACATTAAGCTTCCAGCTCAGGAGGAATCAGGCGACAGTGTCAAATATATAAATATAAATGACATTAAACCTAACCACGGACAACCTCGTAAGACTTTTGATCCTGAAAAGATAAGTGAACTTGCTAGATCAATAGAGGAACACGGAATAATCCAGCCACTAGTTGTGACCAAGGCTGAAGTAGGATATGAGATTGTTGCCGGAGAGAGACGCTGGAGAGCTGCAAGAGAGGCAGAATTAAAGAAGGTGCCTTGCCTTGTCAGAACTCTTACAGATGAAGAGAACATGCTTCTTGCAATAATAGAAAATATGCAAAGAGAGGATCTAAATCCTATAGAAGAAGCTGAGGGTTTAGAAAAAATGATTAAGGTTTACGGCTTTACACAGGACAAGGTTTCTAAGAGTGTAAGTAAGTCAAGACCTTATATTACCAATGCTTTGAGGCTTTTAAATCTCCCTGAAAGTGTAAGAAAAGAGGTTGCTGAAGGTAGACTTTCAGCAGGTCATGCAAGAGCTATTCTTTCAGCAGATAATTTCCAGAAACAGGAAGAACTTTGTAAGAAAGTTATAGCAGAGGGACTATCGGTGAGAGAGACAGAAAAACTCGCAAGCACCGAAAAACAGAAGAGAAATAAAGCTTTAAAGCGTGTTAAGCCTAAGGAAATTCTCAGTGTAGAGAATGAACTCAAAGATATTTATGGCACGAAGGTAAATATTGAAGCAAAGGGAAAGGGCGGATCTATTCAACTCCACTACTACAGCATGGACGAACTGAACAGATTGATAGATATCCTCAGAGTTGCAAATATAAATTCGTAATGGAGAAGTAAAGATGACAGAAAAAGTGGCAAAACGCATTATATCAGCCGACCTTCCTATGCCGATGTGCATAGTAAATAGAGACGGTAAGGTAACCAGTGCGAACAGATTCATAGACAGAGTCTTCCCATACAAAGGGATAGAAGATGCCGATTTTTTTGCTCTCACAGGTATAAAGATAAAATCACTTTTAGATGGGGATAATAAGTATCTACTCGATAGAAACGGCCGAAAGTTTAGAGTGATTGCAGATAGCGATAAGAATGAATATGGCGATGATATCATCGTATTTTTCAGAGATGTCACAGGATACGAAGATCTTAAGAAGAAATATGTTTCTGAGAAAGTATGCGTATGTCGCATAAACGTAGATAATTATGACCAGTTTGCAGGCTCTGTAACACCAGAGACTGGTATGTCGGTAACTAGTCAGGTTGATCGCATCATTAGAAAGTGGGCATCTGATATAGATGCATCCCTTGATAAAATAAAGGACACGCTATACAACGTATACTTTCAGTACGGACATTTTAAAGAACTTGTAAACAATAAGTTTTCTATTCTAGATGACGTGAGAAAGATAGATACAGGAGCAGATTTTCCGCTGACACTTAGCATGGGCCTAGGAATAGGTGGTGCAAACATATTGGAGACCTCAGAGTATGCGGCTGCAGCGCTTGACCTTGCACTAGGACGTGGAGGTGACCAGGTTGTAGTCAAGGAGGAATCCGAAATTAGCTACTTCGGTGGTAAGACGCAGTCCATAGAAAAAGGAAGCAAGGGTAAGTCGAGAATCATTGCTCATGCTTTGAGAAAACTTATCGAGCAGTCTAATCGAGTTTTGATTATGGGACATCAAAATGCGGACATGGACGCATTTGGGTCTGCACTTGGAATTTACAGAATGTGTATCAACAGCGGAACTGAGGCACATATTATTATTGATCAGGTGAATGATACTATGCAGGCTGTATATGATCAGGTTAGAGCGACGCAAAACTATAATCTTGATTCAACAGAGAAGGCTAATGCTTTGATAGAGTCAGATACTCTGTTAGTTATCGTAGATACGCAAAGACCAAGCTATTTAGAAGCTCCAGAGCTTTTGGATAAGACGGAAAGAGTCGTTGTAATAGACCATCACCGCAGGGCTGAGGACTATATCACGGGAGCAACATTATCATATATTGAGACATATGCATCGTCAGCCTCTGAACTTGTAACAGAGATGCTTCAATATGTAATTCCAAGAAAATCACTCGTGAAGCTTGAGGCAGAAGCGCTTCTTGCGGGTATAACATTAGATACAAACAGATTTGCTGTAAAGACTGGAGTTAGAACATTTGAGGCTGCTGCATGGCTGAGAAGAGCCGGTGCAGACACAACAGAGGTGAAAAGATTCTTCCAAATCGATCCAGACACCTTTAAGGTAAGGGCAAAGGCAATTGCAAATGCAAGCTTTTATGATGGTGGAATTGCAACCTCCATCTGTGAGGGAGAAAACCAGGATGCTCAGGTAATCAACGCACAGGTTGCTGACGAGCTCTTAAATATCAAAGGAATTAGAGCGAGCTTTGTTGCAGGAGTAAACGATAGAGGCATTACCTGCATAAGCGCAAGATCGCTTGGAGACATAAATGTTCAGGTTCTGCTTGAGAAAATCGGTGGAGGCGGACATTTGAATACCGCGGGAGCTCAGGTAAAAGAAAAGCCTGAGGAAGTGCTAGAAATAGTGCTGGGATTATTAGAAAAAGGAGAAAAAAATGAAAGTAATACTTAAACAGGATGTAAAAGGTACAGGCAAGGCAGGTGAAGTTCTTGAGGTTAGCGATGGTTTCGCAAGAAACATGCTTCTCAAGAAGGGGTTAGCGGTTGAGGCAACAAAGGCAAACCTAAGAAGCCTAGAGAAGCAGAAGGAACTTGAAATCCAGCAGGAAAAGGAAAATAGAGAGCATGCTCAGAGCATGGTTGAGGCACTTAAGGACAAGAAGGTTGTTATCAAGACAAAGTCAGGAGAAGGCGGTAAGCTCTTCGGTTCAATCACATCAAAGGATATCGCTGATGCTATCAAAGAGCAACTTGGAATGGATATCGAAAAGAAGAAAATTGAGCTTGCAAACCCACTTAAGCAGCTTGGTAGCTTTGATGTAGTAGTTAAGCTATATCACGAGATCAAAGGTGAGATAAAGGTTGAACTTGTAGATTAGGAGTCAAAAATGACAGAGAAGATACCTCCGCATAATAAAGAAGCTGAGCAGTCCGTGCTAGGCGCTGCAATGCTTGATAAGGATGCACTTTTTGATGTACTCGAGACAGTAAAGGCGGATGATTTCTACGATGCAGCTCATAAGGAAGTCTATGATGTAATCCTAGAGCTTGGCAGAAGAAACGAATCAGTAGATATAGTTACAGTCTGCGATGAGCTAAAAAAGCGTGGAAGCCTTGAGATTGCAGGTGGAAGAGCATATATTGCATCGCTTACAGCGAATGTGCCATCTGCGAAGAATGCAGTAGGTTACGCTAAGATTGTAGCCGAAAAGGCACAGCTTAGAAGGCTCATTAAGGCTGCCGATGAGATAAGAGAAAAGAGCTTTGAGGAGAGTGAGGATGCAGGATATATCCTCGACTTTGCAGAGCAGAATATATTTGAAATTGCGCAGAAACGCCAGAAGAACGACTACTCACACATCAAAGATGTCATCATGGAAAATGTTGAGATGATTGATAAAGCTGCAGGTTCAGACGGCGATGTTACGGGTGTTCCTTCAGGCTTTACAGAAATCGATAAGATTACAGGAGGTTTCCAGCGCTCCGACCTCATAATCCTAGCAGCAAGACCTGCTATGGGAAAGAGTTCATTTGCGCTAAACATTGCTCTAAATGCAGCGAAGAGGGGATCAAAGGGAATCATCATCTTCAACCTTGAGATGCCTAAGGATCAGCTTGGACAAAGACTTCTTTCGATGGAAAGTAACATTGAACTTTCGAATATCAGAAAGGGTAAGATAGAGATAAATGACTGGCAGAAGATAAACATTGCTGCAGATATTCTATCAAAGACAAGCATCACCATAGACGATACTCCAGGTATCACTGTTATGGAGATGAAAAATAAGTGCAGAAGAATGAAGGCAGAGTATGGACTTGACCTTGTGGTTGTCGACTACCTCCAGCTTATGACATCTGAAGGTAGATCTGAGAGCAGGCAGCAAGAAATCAGTAAGCTTTCAAGATATTTGAAGCTACTTGCTAGAGAGATGGACTGTCCAGTTCTAGTACTTTCTCAGCTTTCACGTGCTCCAGAGCTTAGAAATGACCACAGACCTATGCTTTCTGACCTTAGAGAATCAGGCTCAATCGAGCAGGATGCGGATATGGTAATATTCCTCTATAGAGATGACTACTATAATGAGGAGAGCGAAAAGCCAAATGTCTGCGAAGTAATTATCGCAAAACATAGAAACGGTGAGACTGCAAGACGCGATTTGACCTGGGTAGAAAGATATACCAAGTTCAGCGACATGGTATAGTTCAGTGTGCTAATTTTGACGTGCACACAACATATTATTAGGAGAAATCCATGAAATATATCAAAGCAAAAAGACGAGATATGTATCTTGGTGATATGCCTCTCGAGAACATTTTCATAAATGAATTTCTTCCGATAGCACCGGGGGACTTTGTTAAGGTGTACCTTTATGCAAGGCTTTACGCAGAGCTAGGTTACCCGCTTGATAATGCTCAGATGTCCAAGGAGCTTGCAATAGATGAAAAAACAATCATTGAAGCCTGGGAATACTGGGAGGATATGAATGCTATCAAAAAGCGCTTCTACGGAGAGGGCAAGGCTGACTTTGCAGTTGAGTTTATAGACCTAAAGGAATTAATCTACGGTGTAGGCAAGGGAGAAGAACAAAAAGATTCACAGGGCGTTGAACCTGTGAGCGTTTTTGGTAGCGAGGCAATTCCTGCTTTGATGCCAAAGATAGAAAAGATTTTAGGACGCACCTTATCTAGCAGTGACATGCAAAATGTCATATCGTGGATAGACGATGTGAAAGCGACACCTGAAGTCGTTGAAAAAGCAGTGGTTTATTGTTCAGATAAGGGTAAGGTTAGCTTTAAATATATAGAAAAAGTAATCGAGGAATGGACCAAGATTGGTATCAAAACCAGTGAGGATGTCGACAATTATCTAGAAGAAAACGACCAGAGACATGTAAGATATAGACGTGTTATGAAGGCGCTCGGTTTTTCGAGAAATCCTTCCGAGGAAGAGCAGAGGCTCATGGACAGCTGGTTTGATGAGATGGGATTTAAGATGGATAAGGTGCTAGAGGCTTGCAGTAAGACTGCTGGTATTTCGAATCCTAATCTTAAGTATGTGAACTCTATTCTCGACAACTGGAGAAAAGAAGCAAGCGAAGATAACAGGGATGTAAACGAAAAGAAGCCTGTTAGCAGAGCTGTTTTGAACAAGTACTACGATTTCTTGCGCAAGAAGGCAGAGACAGATGCAGATGCTAGGCGTAAGGAAATCTACAAGAAACTTCCAAAGATAAAGGAAATAGAGAAAAGCATTCATTCCTTGAGTGCAAAGCTTTCAGGAATGATGTTATATGGGCAAGATAATGGCGAGTCTAAGAGCCTAAATGATGAGATGAATATGCTATACGAGGAGCGCGCCATCATTTTGACCGAAAATAACTACGATATGGATTACATGGAAGAGCGATATAAGTGTAATTTGTGCGATGACACGGGGATTATGGATACGGGAGAGAGATGTTCTTGTATAGAACAAAGGATGATTGAGGCTGAGGAATGGCAAAGTCAACGAGAAAAGCGAAGAAAAAATTAAATACAGGTAGATTGGTTCTGTCTTTGATAGTTCTTTTTCTCCTCGTAGGCTGTGCGTTTTCGATAAAGAAGATTGTTACGCTTCACATTGAGAAAAACCACCTCGAGAAGACCCAGAAAGAGCTAGAGCAGAAGAAGGATGACCTTACTGCAGAGCTCAAGAATGTCAACGAACTCGACTACATCGAGGAGCAGGCCCGAAAACAGCTCAAGATGATTAAGCCGGGCGAGGTTCTTTATGTCCTAGATGGCAAAAAGGATAAGATTAATAAGGACAAAAAATAATGGAAGAAAAGCCAGTTATTAACGAGGTCATCGTTGTCGAGGGAAGGGATGACACTGCCGCTATAAACAAGGCAGTTGAGGCTGTAACCATAGAAACTCACGGTTACGGAATCTCGGCAGCAACATGGAAAAAACTAGATAATGCGTATGAAACTAAAGGGCTGATTGTAATGACGGATCCCGACCACGCAGGTCGCAAGATAAGGGAGCGAATCTGCGCTAGGTATCCTGATGCAAAGCAGGCCTTTTTGACCGCTGCAAAAGCTGAGAAAAACGGAGACATTGGTATAGAAAACGCAAGACCTGAGGACATAGTCAATGCACTGAAACTCGCAAAGTGCACGATTACAGGAAGAAGAGAGGAATTTTCTTCTGCGGACCTCAGCGATAATGAGCTTATAGGTGGTGAATCATCAAAGGAAAGGCGCACCTTGCTTGGCGACTTGCTCGGGCTTGGTTATTGCAACGGCAAGTCTCTACTAAAGAAACTCAATTTGATGGGAGTAAGTCGTAAGGATTTTGATGAAGCAATCAGAAAGGTGAACGAGAAGCTTGGAAACAGCTAAGAACATGGAATTATATTCCCTAAGCACTTTAAATTATATAAGGAAAAAGTTTGGCTTTCACAATGCGAAGAGCCTGGGTCAGAACTTTTTGACTGATAAGGGCGTAATAGACAGCATTATTGAGGCGACGAATATAAGCGAGGAGGATCTCGTTATTGAGATTGGACCTGGCGTCGGAGTTTTGACAGTCGAAGCAGCAAAGGAAGCAGGAAAGGTTTGCGCGATAGAAATCGACAAAAATTTGCTCCCTGTACTTGACTTTACACTGAAAGGGTACGACAATATTGAAGTCATAAATCAAGATGTTCTCAAGACGGATTTGAACGACATCATAAAGTCTTCAAAATTTCAACATACTAAGGTAATAGGAAATCTGCCATACTATATAACTACACCTATCATCATGTATCTGTTGGAAAATGAGATAAACATCGAGTCGATAACAATTATGATGCAGAAGGAAGTAGCTGATAGAATCATGGCAGGGCCAGGAAGTAAAACTTTTGGAGCTATTTCGCTTGCAGTGCAATATTACTGCGAGGTCAGTGAGGTTACCAAGGTACCAAAAGAGGTATTCTACCCTGTACCAAAGGTTGATTCTGCAGTTCTCAAGCTGAGCATAAGGACGGAAAAGCCGGTGCATCCAAAGAGCGAAAAACTGATGTTCAATTGCATCAAAGCAGGCTTTGGGCAGAGGCGCAAGACGATTTCCAATTCCCTAACGGGAGCGGGCTTCAGCAAGGACGAGATAAAACAGGCATTAGATAGGCTAAATATTGAGCCTACAAGGAGAGCGGAGACACTCTCGATAGAGGATTTTGCTGCAATTTCAGATGAGCTTGCAGTATTTGTGGAGAAAAAGAATGAGTAAGCTACAAAGCGCGAGACAGAAGATCGGGCAAAACGGCATAGTGCTTTGCTTGATCTTAGGATTTGCAATCAATCTTATTATAGAGACACTCGCAAGAAAATATTTAGGCGGATTTAGTTTTTTAATACATAGTCCGATAATCTTTTTGTATAACAGCTTAATTATAGCTGCTACACTTTCTATTTCATGTCTTTTCAAAAGACGGTCGTTTTTCATGGTCATAATATCGACCATCTGGCTTGCGATTGGTGTGGCAAACGGTGTAATCTTGCTCGAAAGAATGACACCTTTTACCGTTAAAGACCTATCGTCAATTACCGATGCGGCTACAATTCTAACGAATTACTTCAATAGATTCCAGCTTTCTATCATAGCAGGCGTGCTCATTTTGCTCGTCGTTACTATTGTAATTCTTTGGATTAAGCTACCGAGAAGGGATATGACGGGTAAGTTCAAGCAAAGCGTTGCGATGGTTGCTCTAGTCATTGCGGTTACATTTGGTGCAACATGGGGGCTTATCAAAACCAATGTGCTTGCGACCTTCTTCGGAAACCTAGCTTACGCGTATCAGGACTACGGTGCACCGTACTGCTTTGTTAATACATGGCTGAACACGGGTATCCACAAGCCTGCAGGCTATAGCGAAACAGCAATGAAGGACATACTAGCGAAGGCAAATATTAAAGACGGAAAAGAGGCACTAGAAGTAAAGAACACGGATATAGGAAAGAAATCTCCTAATATCATTTTCCTGCAGCTAGAGTCGTTCACAGATCCGCAGCTTTTCAATAAGATAAAGCTTTCGACGGATGCAATACCTTATTTCAGAAATCTGATGGCTAATTATTCTTCTGGATATCTGACAGTTCCAGCTTGCGGTGCCGGAACTGCAAATACCGAGTTTGAGGTCATGACTGGCCTTTCAGTTAAGTTCTTTGGCCCAGGAGAATATCCGTTCAAGTCAGTTTTGAGAAATACACCAGCAGAGAGCATCGCATTAGACCTAAAGAACCGAGGCTACTCAACACATGCAATCCATAACCATAGGGCTTTGTTCTATAACAGAAACGAAGTATTTAAGAATATTGGATACGACACATTCACATCACTTGAGTACATGAGTGATGTGCCAAAGACACCAAAGAACTGGGCCAAGGATAAGATTTTGACGAACCAGATTATGGAGGCGCTAAATTCAACAGAGTCCAGAGATTATATCTACACGATTTCTGTTCAGGGACACGGAAAGTATCCAACGGAGCAGCTCGTGAAGAACCCTAAGGTTCAGGTTGTTGATGCTCCATCACAGGACCTAAAGTGGAAGTATGAGTACTATGTAAATCAGCTTTATGAGATGGATCAGTTTGTAAAGGAACTTACTGACAAACTATCAAAGCTAGAAGAACCTACAATCCTCGTAATGTATGGAGATCATATCCCAGCGCTTGATATCACAGCAGATTCATACGATAAGGATCTTTATCAGACTCCTTATGTAATCTGGTCTAACTTTGATATGGAAAAGCAGGATAAGGACCAGCATGCCTACGAGCTAACTGCAGATGTATGCGATAGAGTGGGAATACACGAGGGAACAGTATTTAAATATCAGCAGAATACTGATCATAATGACAAGAGCTTCCTAGAGGGGCTAAACCTTCTAGCATATGATATGCTATATGGTGACCGCTACATATACGGAGGAAGCAAGGATGCAGTCAAGGCAACAAAGATGAAGATGGGCGTTAAGACTGTTAAGATTGATAAGGTCGTAAACGTAGGTGGAAGATACTATATCAAAGGCCAAAACTTCACCGAATACAGCAAGGTTACGCTAAACGGCGAGCCGTTATCAACAATTTATCTCGGCCCGACACTTCTTGGACTTCAAGAAGAGGTGGATCCAGATAAGGCAAAGGAAATGAAGGTTAGCCAGATTGATAAGTCTAATAAGGAAATAATAAGTACCACGGAATAAAAATAAAGGGCTAAGAAATTAGCCCTTTAGATTTGTCCTTATACTTCTGTTTAGCTCAGTAGCTGACTATGAAACTGCACCATAGAACTATCCCTGTTTTAGACCAAGTGTTATAAGCTCGTTTAGCTCTGGAAGGGAAAGCTTTCTAAGTGTGCACTTTCCTATAGAATCTGGAACTATGATGTTGATCTGACCATCACGGATTTTTTTATCCTTGAGGGCAAGCTTATAGATATCTTTGGCATTGTAATCAAGAGAGGTATCAAAGCCAAACTCCTTAAGAATCTCGGTAAGTTCACCGCTTATGTCATTAGGTGTAAGACCTAGAGCATAGGCACCTCTTGCCTCTGCAATCATGCCCTTTGCAACAGCCTGACCATGAGTTACAGTGTAGGAACTGAGCTTTTCGATTCCGTGACCTATGGTGTGTCCGAAGTTGAGTAGCTGTCTGAGACTAGTCTCGCGTTCATCGGCCTCTACAAGTGATTTCTTGATGGAGATACAACGCTCAATAACATATTCATAGTTATGGTTACGAATCTGATCTAGAAGTCCAGCCTCTGCGATTACAGCATTTTTGGTTGCTTCTGCAATACCTTCGAGAAGGATTTCATTTGGAAGTGTCTCATAAATCTTACTGTCGCAAACGACCAGTGAAGGTTGCCAAAATACACCGGCGAGGTTCTTTCCTCCGAGGAGGTTTATACCAGTCTTTCCACCGATAGCAGTATCTATGGAAGCCTGAAGAGTTGTTGGAACAACTACATAGTTGATTCCACGCATATATGTTCCTGCAGCAAAGCCAGCAAGGTCACAAACTACACCACCGCCCAAAGCAAGAACTAAATCGCTTCGGGTAAGACCCTCATCAGCAAGAGCTTCGAGGATGTTGGAGTAGGTTGTCAAATTCTTTGAGTGCTCACCAGAAGGGAACAAAATCTTAGACGTCTGATAACCCGATTCTATTAGCGAGGTCATCACCACCTGAGCATAAAGGCCATTGACAGTGCTGTCTGTGATAACGCAGACATGTCTTGGCGAAAAGACAGGCTTAAGGAACTCGCCTATTTTAGAAATCAGGTCGTGTCCGATAAGGATGTCATATGGAGTTGAAGTTGAAACTGTAAATTTTTTCATATTTATCTCCCAGTGGTGTGATTCACTAAATACATATGAATAATACCATATATATATTTATTTTGCAAAATGACGAGGCTTAACGATGAAAACTCTAAAGAAAAGCTTAAAAATCATAATATTTTTTTTGATACTGCTTATCGCAACTGTACTTGGCGTTAACTTTTATGTCATCAAAACAGCTTCACCGAGCTTGCAATACTCTATAGATACACAGGAAAGCAGCATATCAGACAGCGATTCACAAAAATTAGCTGAAGAAAAAGCAGATTGCATAATGATTCTCGGAGCAGGCATCATAGATAGGGAGACTCCGTCGGAAATCCTAAAGGATAGACTTGATGCTGGTATTGCACTATACAAAAAAGGCGTTGCACCTAAGATTCTCCTCACAGGAGATAATGGTCAAAAGGAGCATAACGAGCTTCATGCAATGCTAAGCTACTGCATAAAGCAAGGTGTACCAAAGAGCGATATTTTTTGTGACCATGCGGGATTTTCAACATCGGAATCCATGGTGAGAGCGAAGAATATTTTTGATGTAAATAAGCTAATAATTGTAACGCAAAAATACCATGAGTATAGAGCCATCTATCTTGCAGAGGCAGAAGGAATGGATGCGATAGGTGTGAGTGCTGACCAGCATGACTTTGAAGGAGCAAGCTATAGGGAAGCACGCGAGATTTTAGCAAGAAATAAGGACTTTATTATAAATCACTTAGGAAATAGAAATGCCGTAGGAGGGGAGAAAATCTCTTTACAGGGAGATGGGACAGTTTCGCATGGCGAATAAGAGAAGAAATCTAATATAAATAAAGAATGCCCCAAGTACTGGGGCATTTCCTATCTAAGCTCATCCATGCCTATATTGGCAAGGGCATCTGCTCTGTTATTCTTTTCGGTTATGTAGATAAAGTCGTCCATGGTGAAGCGTTCTCCGTTCCACTGCTTGAACTTCTTGTAGTGCTCGGAAACATTGGTGTTTGGCGAGGATAGGTTTACATGACCTTTGACACGGAAAAATTCAACCTTATTCTTCTCAACAAGGTCAATTAGCTCTTCCCAAAGCTCACGGTTCTCGACGGGCTTCTTGCCTGAAGTCATCCATCCATTCTTACGCCAGTTCACATACCACTTATCCCTAAAGCAGGAAGCTACATAGGAGCTGTCTGTGAAAATCTCAATAGAAAGACCGTCGCGCTTTAGAATCTTAAGCGCTTCTATTACTGCTGTGAGCTCCATGCGGTTATTTGTGGTATTTAGCTCGCCTCCGTGAAGTTCTTTTTGGCTATCGCCAAACTCAAGGATGCTGCCCCAGCCGCCTATATTTGTCTCGTTTTGGTTACCGGAGCAAGCTCCGTCCGTATATATTCTCAAAATACTCATGCTCAAATTATACCCTAGCTCAAATATCTTTTCAATGAAATGTAAACGGGGATTTTTGTGGTATAATCTATTTGCGAGTCTAAAGCTCGATCAAAGAAAAACTAAAGGAAATATAATGGCATTTAAATTTTGTTCATTTGCGAGTGGAAGCTCCGGAAACTGCTATTTAGTTAGCTCGGAAACCACTCATTTACTTATCGATACAGGAATTACAGGAAAGAAAATATTTGAGGGGCTATCAAGGTGTGGGCTTGAGCCAGACGACCTCGATGGTATTTTGATTACTCACGAGCATACAGATCACATAAAGAGCGTTAGGATTGTTAGTAAAAAGTCAGAGAACGCCTTGGTCTACGCTTCGCAGGGAACTCTTGATGCAGTTTCTGACAAGATTTCATATGAGAAATCTTTCGCTGTCGATGCTTTTTCAGCTTTTTCAATTGGCGACATTGAGGTTTCGCCTTTTACGCTTTCGCATGACGCCGCAGAGCCACTCGGATTCTCTTTGATGCACGAAGGAAGGCGCGTAACCATAGTTACAGATACGGGCTGCATTACCGAGGATGCCTTTGATTATCTTGTAAACTCAGACCTCTATGTGCTAGAGGCAAATCACGAAAAGAATATTTTGCTGATGGGAAGCTATCCTTATTCGCTGAAGAGGCGTATTCTTGGTGATGAAGGACATCTATCAAATGAGAGTGCTGCTGAGATAATAATCAGAGCCCTGGGAGAACGAACAAAAGATGAAGTTCCAAAGATTGCGCTATCGCACCTGAGCAGGGAAAATAATACACCAAGACAGGCCTACCTCACGATAAATAGCAGGCTGATGGAAGAGGGCTATGTGGACAATCGAGATTTTAGGATGTTTGTACTCGAGCGAGACATTGTAGGAGAGATAATAAAAATATGAATATATCTATTATATGTATTGGGAAGCTCAAGGAAACTTACTGGAGAGATGCAGTAAGCGAATACATGAAGAGGCTCAAGGGCTATTGTAACCCGCAGATAATCGAGCTTAAGGAGAGCAAGCAAAGTGGTGAGGGAGAAGCGGCTGAGCGTATCGTTAGGGAGCGTGAGGGCGATGAAATCCTTTCGAGAATAACGCAAAATATGTATGTTATAACTCTTGAGATTAAAGGTAAAAAGCTTAGTTCAGAGCAGCTGGCTGACAAAATTGAAGAGCTTTCGATTGAAGGAAAGAGCGATGTAGCCTTTGTCATCGGTGGCAGCCTAGGCCTTGCCAAAGCCGTAAGCGACCGCGCAAACATGAAGCTCTCCTTCTCTGACATGACCTTCCCACACCAAATGATGCGAACCATCCTCCTCGAGCAAGTCTACCGCAGCTTCAAGATTGCGCGCGGCGAAAAATACCACAAATAAAAGACAGCCGGAGATTAGCGCAGGCTAAAGCCCACCGCTAAACACCGGCTGTTTTCCATTAAACTACAGAAAATTGCTTTGTTAGCTTAACATATTTCATAAGCACGCCAAGGCTTGCATAGTAATATGTGAACTTGTCATTTTTCTTTGTCTCAATTAGGCCCGCATCAACAAGCTTTTTCATGTGTTGTGAAATTGTTGCCTGAGCATATCCGAACTCAGCAACTAGATCTTTGTTGCAGATTGTCTTAAATTCCTTATTCACCTGCATTATGTATCTGAAAAGCTGAAGTCTTACAGGATGTGCAAAGGCGTCGGAAACATTGGCGATAAATTCTATATCAGCATCGGCCATATCGTTTTCACGTCTGATTCTCATTAGGTTTCTCCATTCTTTGATGTACTAAGCTGCTTGATAACAATCGCGGAATTTCAATATTTCTACTGAATCCATGCAACTCATATTGTCAATTAACAATATACGATATTTTCTGCTAAAAATCAATACATATTAAATATTTTCCCATAAAAAACAAGGGAGAACCTAAATTCCCCCTTGAATGTTTTTTATGCAAAATTAAATATTTCACACTGAGTTATAAAATAGAATGCGGAGCATCTAGCACATACTTAGGCTATATTTCTAGCTTAAACACCATGCGCTTGCCGTCAGGACTGTAAGCCTTTATTTCTCCGCCGTGCTTTTGTACTATAGCTTTAGCAATAGAAAGCCCAATTCCAAATCCACCAGTCTCGCTGTTTCTAGATGAATCAAGACGATAGAATCTGTCAAACAAGATATCATAAGAACCTTTTTGTAGATTAGCTGAGGCATTTGAGATAGAGAATACGAAGTGCTCAAGTGGGACTTCACTGTTTGCCTGCTTTGATGAGCTGTCACTATCAAGTGACCTTAGCTCGATGGAGATTGCACTGCTATCTTTAGAGTACTTTATGCTGTTTTCTATTAATATAGAGAACAGCTTTTTTATTTCTTCGTAATTTACCTTTGATGTAAGGCTATTAGGCTTATCGATTACAAAGCTCTTTCCACTAGCCTCTGCAAGTGAAGAAAAACCATCAACAGATGCCTGAAGTAGTTCAGAGATGTCTACTGGAGCTGCGTTTTCTAGCTTTGCGTTTTCATCTAGCTTCGTCAGGCTTACTAGCATATCTATCATGCTGCTTAGCTTTTTAATCTGAGTTTTATTGCTCGAAATCCACTTACTTTCACCGTTTTCTATTTCAATTATATCGTTGTTAGCACTGATTATGGCAAGCGGAGTCTTGAGCTCATGACTTGCATTAGTGATGAACTCCTTTTGTTTTTCGTAGGCCGAAACTAGGGGAGAAACGGCACGCTTTGATAGGAGCCATGAAATAATGCTTATGATCAGAAGGCTGGCTAGCGCAATCAAAATATTATTTCGAATGAATTCCTTGAACAGTGATAAATCGCGATCAAAGCGCAGGAAGGCGCAGACATATCCATCGCTTGTCCTTAAAATCATATATCTATATTCATCGATGAAGCCAGTTTCTTCAGTACCAGAGCCGAGCTTAGATAAGGCTTTGCTTGCATAGGATTTAGCGTCATTTTCACTTACTGCGTAAATGCGCGAAATATCAACTTCTATATTTGAATTTTTGTTATATGCTTTGACCGTGAAATATGGGCCAAAGAAATGTTCTTCATCTTTAGGTTTTCCTTCTCTGTCGCTAAGCTCTTCTGAGGAAGGCTTGTCGTCATCATCATCTTCAGACTGTTTCTCCTGCATATCAAGCTCATCACTGTTATTTATAATATTTGAAAGGCTCGAGTCAGCCTGCTCTACAAGCTTGCTGTAGTTCGCATATATCAAGGCGGATGAGATGAGTACCAGCACTATGAAGAATGCACAAACAGATAAAAATGTAAATTTAGTTCTTAGTTTCTTTTCCATTATCGTCCACCACCAGTGAATATCCTATATTTCTCGATACCTTAATTTTGAGATTTGAACCAAGGGATGAAAGCTTCTTTCTCAAATAAGAAATATATACCCAGACAACATTTATCTCTGTGTCGCTGTCGTAGCCCCAAATTTTTTCCATGAAGCTATCTGCAGAGATTACATTGCCTGCATTTAACATAAAGTATTCCATCATCTGAAACTCTTTGTTAGTCAAGGTCACAGAGCCGTTATTGGTACTCAGGGCAAAGCTTGCCGTATCTAGCTTGGTATTTCCTAGCGTCAAAACGGACTGAAGGGCAGTGCTCACTCGTCTTGTAATTGCCCTTAGCCTTGCTACTAGCTCGCTGCTATCAAAAGGCTTTGTAAGATAATCATCTGCTCCGCTGTCGAGCCCCAAAATCTTATCCTCAATCTGGGACTTTGCTGTAAGCATGATTACAGGGATGTCGCTTCCGCTCGCGCGTAGCCTGCGAAGAACCTCAACTCCGTCTAGCTTAGGCATCATTATGTCTAGGATTACGACATCGTAGTTTGAGGCTTCAAGGTAATCTAGGGCCTCAAGTCCGTCATAAACCTGATCTACCGAATAATTATTATGTTTTAATATCGCAGAAAGAGCATCAGAAAGATCTCTTTCATCCTCGCATAAAAGAATTCTCATAGAATCTCCCAATCCTTAAATGTCATATAAACATTAGAAAATAGCCGTTTATATAGCTTTGATAATTCAGCTATACCTATATTAAATAATAAAATCAAATTTTTTTCCACTTTTTTTAGGTTTTTAAAGTAGGTTTAAGGTTCGTGCTTAAAATCATAAATAACACTAAGGTAAGGAGAGAGCTCACCTGACAGGTGAGGAGTGGAAAAAATGAAAACAATAGTAGTAATACCTGCATATGAGCCAGATGAAAAACTAGTGAAGCTTACAGCTGAGCTTGTAGCAAAGAACTTGCTAGTAGTCGTTGTCGATGACGGCAGTGGAAAAAAATACCTTAATATCTTTGAACAGTTAGCAGGAGCTAAGGTTTTAAGACATCCTAAGAATATGGGAAAGGGTGCGGCATTAAAAACAGCCTTCAAATATATAAAAGAAACTTTTAGCGGAAATAACTTTGCTGTAGTAACAGCTGACTCAGATGGGCAACACAGTCCGGACGATATTGCCAGGGTCGCAGCAAGAGCATCGCTAGATGAGGATAGCCTGGTTATTGGAGTTAGAAACTTTGATGGAGAAAAGGTTCCGCTTAGAAGCAAACTTGGGAACAAAATTACCTTAAAGGTTTTCCAAATCACAAGCGGTAGCAATATAGGGGATACACAGACCGGACTTCGCGGCTTTTCAGCAGCTCACCTAGATAAGATGCTAGAAATCTCAGGTTCGCGTTATGAATACGAGATGAATATGCTGATGGTTTGGGCAAAGGAGAATCGTCCATTCTACGAGCTGGAGATTGAGACGATTTATGAAAACAACAATGAAGGCTCGCACTTCAATACCTTGCACGATTCAGTAAGAATCTACAAGGAAATTCTAAAGTTTGCACTATCGTCGATTCTATCGTTTTGCTTGGACTACGGACTATACACATTGCAGATTTTCCTAGGCGCTCCGATTGCAGTTGCAAATATCGCAGCAAGACTTGTCAGCGCTGGATTCAACTTCTTTGTAAACAAAAAAATAGTCTTTGGCAGCGATAAACCTGTGATGAAGGAACTGGGCGCCTATGTGCTTTTAGCAAGCTTCTCACTGATGGTCAACACCCTCGTTTTGATGGGGCTTAGCTACGGAGTCGGCATAGGACCATTTATCGGAAAGATATGTACTGAGATAACAATGTTTTTCTTCAATTGGATGGTACAAAAGAAATTCATTTTTCGCGGGAAGAAAGGTGTTCATTATGTCAAATAACAAAAATGGAAATATATTGAGCAACAAGCTCAGAAGAATACTTGCAATCGCATATATTGCAATTTTAATCGGCGGGTCAAGTATGGTGATACTCGATAGTCTGGTTATTTCAAGAGGATACTCAAGTTTTAGCAATGAAAGCACATCTAACAGTTCAAATAGTTCAAGTACAGCATCTGTTAGTACATCGACAGCGTATGAAGATGACTATAAAAAAATCACAGTCAAAACTTACGAGAGAAATTCAACAAAAATCTACGTTGCCTTTGTAACCATAAAGAAAAACTCATCCATCAAAACTGCACTTGCAGGCGAAACCTACGGTAAGAACGTAACGGATACCACATCAAATATCGCAAGCAGTGTAGGCGCGGTTCTCGCAATAAACGGCGATTTCTACGGAGCTCGAAATGCTGGATATGTAATTCGAAACGGACAGCTCTTGCGTAGTGAAAGCCAAAGCGACGATCAGGAGGATCTAGTCATCTACAAGGATGGAAGCATGGAAATCATCAAAGAGGGTGACATCACAGCTGAAGAACTTCTTAATAACGACGCTTATCAGGTACTCTCGTTTGGACCTGCTTTGATAGAGGACGGCGAGGTTGCTGTAGATAGTTCAGACGAGGTAGGCAAGGCTATGGCAAGCAATCCGCGTACAGCGATTGGAATCATCGACGAGAATAATTACGTATTTGTTGTCTCTGACGGACGAACAAGCGAAAGCCAGGGACTAACCCTAAAGGAGCTTGCAGAGTTCATGCAGGAGCTAAATGTAACAACAGCTTACAATCTCGATGGTGGTGGATCATCAACGATGTACTTCAATGGAAAGATTGTAAACAAGCCTACTACAAATGGTCATTCAATACAGGAAAGGGCGGTGAGCGACATTGTCTACATATAAACTCAATCAAAATAAGGCAGAAATTATTTTCTACACAGTAGAAAGTCTCTTGGTTCTAGTGATAGGTGCAGTATATGAGCTGTTCAGCCACCAGGTGTACTCGCCATTCATGTATTTGATGTTTATGATACCGCTTATGCTAGGTGTTTTGCCTAATCTTGCAGCAAGATTGTTAGATAAAAGCTTTATTACATCAAAAGATGCCAAGGTTGCATATAAGCTAGGTGTTCTCACTTTGATCTTTGGAAGCTTTCTGAAGGGAGTGCTAGACATCTACGGAACGAGCTCGGTTTATCCGATACTTTATCTACCGGTAGCAGGGCTGCTGCTGATTGTGGCCCTTGGTTTGGAAATTTATTATAAAAAGGGTGAAATGCAATGAAAATGATGAAGGATATTTTCACAAGAAGAGAAATAAAATATGTTTTGACAACAAAACAGGCGGCTTTGCTTCAACAGGTAGCCAGTAAATACATGGTTGAGGACAAGTTTGGAAGAAGCAAGGTGAAAAGCATATATTTTGACACACCAAACCACGTTTTGATCAGAAGAAGTCTGGAGAAGCCTCTATATAAAGAGAAGTTCAGAATCAGATTCTATGGCAAAGCAGGGCCAGGAGACGATGTGTTTCTCGAAATAAAGAAAAAGCTCAAGCATATTGTATATAAAAGACGTGTAAAGCTTGAGTATCAAGAGTCTCTGGACTTCATGGCGGGCAAGAATGACCAAGAGGTTGTTATGAATAAAAAGCCAAAGGAGCAGCAGATTTTAAAAGAGTTGCAGTACGCGAGGGACTTCTATGGGGGGCTTAAACCATCTGCATATATTGAATATGACAGAATAGCTCTTGCAGGGATCGAGGATAAAAACCTCAGGCTAACATTTGACTGTAAGGTCTGCATGGTATCTCAAAATTCAAAGAATGGAAAAACGGAATCAAAAGAGATACTTCCAGAAGGTAAGGTCTTGCTAGAGGTAAAAACGCTAAATGGACTTCCGCTTTGGCTCAGAGAGTTTATGGGGAAAGAGCATATTACTAAGGGAAGCTTTTCCAAGTATGGGGAGGCATATAAAAAATATATAAAGGGAAGCTATGATAGTACAGGCTTTGAGGAAAGGAGAGTAGGATAATGAGTTTACAAACTTTGTTACAAGGGGCAACTAGCTCATCATCGAGCATAGGAATGACTACATTCCTAGTCGATATAGGCGTAGCTTTGATAATTGGATTCATGATTGCGTTAGTTCATATGTTCAAGAATAGCTATACAAAGAGCTTCGTAGTTACATTAGCGATATTGCCAGCCGTTGTAGCGATGGTAATCATGATGGTAAACGGAAGCATTGGGGCAGGAATTGCGGTTGCAGGTACATTCAGCCTTGTGCGTTTTCGTTCAGCACCAGGAAGTGCCAAGGAAATAGCGGCAGTATTTCTAGCAATGGCAGCAGGTCTCGCCTGTGGAATGGGGTTCCTACTCTACGCCCTAATATTTGTGGCAATCATTTTGACGGTAACCCTGCTTTACTCACAAAGCAAGTTCGGCAGCCAATCAAACAAGGCACGTACTATGACAGTTACTATACCAGAGGTTCTCGATTACACAGATGTATTCGACGACCTGTTCAAGAAATACACAGACGAGTGCAGGCTAACACAGATGAAAACAAGTAATATGGGAAGCCTGTTCAAGCTTACATATAACCTCAAGCTAAAATCAGAAGCGATGGAAAAGGCCTTTGTCGATGACATCAGGTGTCGAAACGGCAATTTGGAGATAATCATACATCGCCCAATAGAGGAAGGAGAGCTATAATGAAAGGGAAAAAGATTAAGATAGCAGGAGTTCTGCTCATCAGCATAATGCTGGCGATGACAAGCCTTGCGGCCTGCGGAACAAAGGGCGCAAGCACGAGTACGAGCTCGTCAAGCAGCACTACAGTCTCGACATCGGATATGTTTACTAAAAGAGATTTGGACTCTAGCTATGACGAAAGTAAAGCGACAAAGATAAAACTCTCAGATAGTAAGACTACAGTCAGCGGAGATGGGGCAAAATATTCAAGTGAAAACGGCGTAAACACTGTAACTATCACCAAAGAAGGCACATATATCCTATCTGGAGAACTAAATGGACAGATTGTTGTAGATACAGATAAGACAGCCAAGGTTCAGATTGTGCTTAACGGAGTAACTATCTCTAGCGAAAGCACCGCTGCAATATATGTAAAACAGGCAGACAAGGTATTCCTAACGCTTGCTAAGGGCAGTGAAAACACTTTGACAGAGAACGGAGAATTCGCCTCAGATGATACATCAACTGTTGACGGAGTGATTTTCTCAAAGGATGACCTAACAATCAACGGAACAGGTGGCCTTAAAATCAGCACAGCGTCAGGACACGGAGTTGTCAGCAAGGATGACCTTGTAATCGCGTCAGGGACCATTGATATCACATCAAGTGGACACGGCCTTCAGGGAAAGGACAGTGTAAGAATTGCTGATGGAACAATAACGATTAGCTCATCAAATGACGGAATCCACAGTGAAAACAAAGACGATAGTAGCCTAGGACTCGTATATATCAAAGATGGAACCATCAAAATCACCGCAGCGGACGATGGAATTCACAGCGGAAACAATGTTACCATTGACGGAGGAACGATAACTGTCTCCGAATCCTCCGAAGGTATTGAGGGACAGAGCATCGATATAAACGGTGGAAAAATTGATGTAACTTCAAGTGATGATGGTCTAAACGCAGCAAGCTCATCATCTAGCAGTGATAACACAAATCAAGGCTTTGGTGGCCCAGGTGGCGGAGATATGTCCGTAGATGAGAATGCGTACATCAAAATCACTGGAGGTGAAATCCACATCTCTGCAGAGGGTGACGGCGTTGACTCAAACGGAAACTTCGAAGTTACAGGAGGCACTGTATATGTCGAGGGACCATCAAGAGGTGGTAATGCAGCTCTTGATTTCACGGGAAGTGGAACAATCAGTGGAGGACTGGTAATTGCTACTGATAATGGAAGCATGCTCCAATCTCTTACAGCTCAGTCAGGCATGAATACAGTTGTCTTGAATGTAAGCAGATCATCGGCTTCAGAAATAGTTGTTAAGGATTCTAGCGGAAATGTGCTAGGTACATTAAAGCCAAGCAAGTCTTTCAACAACATAATCGTAAGTGGAGCTGGGGTAAGCGAGAGCACAATCAGCTATAACTAAAATCCGTATGGCCTAAAGTATTCAATTAAACTTTAGGCCTGGAGAGGAGCAGCGGGCTTTGCCGGCTGCTTCTTCTTTTTTTGATGTAAAGTATAGGAAGGAGGCAGGATATAAGGCGGTGCAAAAATATTTGCACTCGCTATTTTTATGTGGTATTATGTAGGTTATGAAGGAGAGTTTAGATGGAAAACAAGGACTATAAGCTGATTTTAGAGCGTCTTCTTGACATAATGGACGAGGGCGTTTACATAGTTGACCAGGACGGCGTTGGCATTTTCTACAATAAGGCGATGTCAGACGTTGAGCAAATTACGACAAGTGACGTAATAGGAAAAGAATACCACAAGGCTTTTCCGGGTGTTACTCAGGCCGAAAGCACGATGTTTCAGGCGCTGAAGAAGGGAATTTCGACGAGAAATAAACGTCAGTCATATAAGAATCTTTATGGCAGAAACATAACTACAGTCAATAGTACAGTGCCGGTAAAGGCCGGAAATACAACGATTGCAGCAATTGAAGTTGCAAAGGATATAACGGCACTTCAGTCTATGAGCAATACTATTTTGGAGTTACAAGAAAAGGACATGGGTAGCGAGATTGAATCACCATCCATCAAAAGATATAGCTTTGATGACTTAGTTGGAGAATCTCCGAACTTTACTCAGGTAATCGAGCGTGCCCAAAAGGCTGCAAAAAACGATGCTACGGTCTTCATATATGGAGAAACTGGTACTGGTAAGGAGCTCTTTGCACAGAGTATTCACTGCGCCAGCAAGCGTAAGAACAAGCCATTTCTAGCACAGAACTGCGCTGCACTTCCGGAATCCCTTCTCGAGGGTATACTCTTTGGTACGACAAAAGGTGGATTTACAGGCGCTACAGATAGAGCTGGACTCTTTGAGCAGGCCAGTGGCGGAACTCTTTTGCTCGACGAGATCAACTCTATGCCTTATGAGCTTCAGGGCAAGCTACTTCGAGTTCTTCAAGAAATGTATATAAGACGTGTCGGAGGAACCCGTGATATTCCAATAGATACAAGAATTATCGCCACGGTTAATGAGCCGCCGCAAAAGCTAATTGAAGAGGGTAAGCTCAGACGAGATCTTTACTATAGACTTAATGTTGTCGGAATAAGCATTCCACCGCTTCGCGAGAGAATGAGCGATATTCCTATTTTGATAGAGAACTTCCTTGGGAAGCACAACAAACAGTTTAACAAGCATCTTACTAGCGTGGACGAAAATGTCATAGAAAAGCTAAACAGCTACGACTATCCCGGAAATGTACGTGAGCTCGAAAATATTATAATTCAAGCTGTTTCAATGGCTGATAACGAGAGCGTTTTGACGACAAAACTGCTTCAGATGCCTATGCGTGCAGAGGCGCTAGGCGATGATATGGCAAATTGGCAGAGACGTGGGCCTCTCACAGAGTATATGGAAAGCCTCGAAAAGGAGATAATTAGGGGTACTTTGCTCGACCAAGGTGGGAATATTTCAAAGACTGCAGAGGTTTTGATGATAAAGCGTCAAACATTGCAACATAAGATGAAAAAGTACGGTTTGAAGGAGTAAATGCAAAAATATTTGCATCTAAATTGCCCATATATTTGCATCTAAAAACTGTACAATTTTTTGAAAAGACTTGCGAAAACAAGTCTTTTTGTTTCTTCACAAAAAAAACCACGATTTTTGTGCTATAATAACCTATATGGCGAAAGAATATGCGATATAAATATAATGTATACACAATATAGTTGGCACAGCAATTGCATTACTATATTGGGCATGCGAAAAATCGCAATTCCTAATCGCCAAAATTAGTTGGCATATAGCTTAGACAAAGAAAAGGAGTGAAAGTTATTATGGAAAATGTAAAAGTAATTATTTGGGGACTCGGCGCTATGGGCGGCGGAATGGCTGACATGATTCTTTCAAAGAAGGGTTTTGAAATCGTTGGCGTTGCAGGTAGAGGAGCTAAGATTGGTAAGTCAATGTACGACTTCATCAAGACAGAAAAGGGCGACAGACCTGACGTACTAATTTCAGATCCTAAGGATCTAATCAAGCCAGGTGCAGCAGACATCGTTCTTCTTTGCACAGACTCATTCACAAGAACAGCTTTTGATAAGCTAAAATTCATCCTAGAGCAGAAGCTAAACGTTATCACATCAGCAGAAGAGATGTCATACCCAGCAGCTCAGGAGCCAGAACTAGCTAAGCAGCTTGATGAGATTGCTAAGGCTAACGGAGTATCAGTTCTTGGAACAGGTATCAACCCAGGACACATCATGGACCTTCTAGTACTTGTTATGACAGGTTGCATGGTAGACGTAGAGCACATCCTATCAAAGAGAGTTAACTCACTATCACCATTCGGTAAGACTGTAATGGAAGAGCAGGGAATCGGTATCAGCGTAGAAGAGTTCGAGACAAGAAAAGCTAACGGCACAATGTCAGGACACGTTGGATTCGCTGAGTCAGTAGGAATGATCGCTGAAGGTCTAGGACTAGGCGTTGAGAAGTTCGCTCAGGACATGGCTCCTATCACAACAGATGTAGATAGAAAGTCACCTTACGGATTCGCAGCTAAGGGATCATGCGCAGGTGTTGCTATGACAGCTGACGCTACACTTTCAAACGGAATGGAAGTTCGCATGGAGCACCCACAGCAGATCGAGCCAGAGCAGGTTGGCGTTCAGACTGGTGACTATGTAATCATCAAGGGAACACCTAACGTAAACATGGTAAACAGCCCAGAGGTTGAAGGTGGTCTTGGAACAATCGCTATGTGCGTAAACATGATTCCACAGGTTATCAATGCTGACGCTGGTCTACACACAATGATTACTCTTCCAGTTCCACGCGCAATCATGGGAGATGTAAGAGAAAGAATCAACCCAGACAAGAAGATTGTAAAATAATTAAACAAAAGTTATTTACTACGGGCGCGAATTTCTTTTCGCGCCCTATCAATAAAGGAGTAACAAAATGGCAAAAAAAGGCGAGTGGGTAAGAATTCACTCTGTAGTTCTTAAGGCTGCAGAAAGAACAGGAAAGATTCCTGAGGATACCCAGAAGTGTGACTTGGAAATGTGGACAAAGGGAACTCTACTAGAGGACGCTGAAATCGGCGACATCGTTAAGGTAGAAACAGCAGTTGGCCGTATCGTAGAAGGCGAGCTTATCGAAGAAGGCCCTTACTATACACACAGCTATGGAAAATTCGTTCCAGAAATTATCGAGATCGATAAACAGCTTAGAGAAATCATGGGAGGTAACAAATAATGGCATTAGCAAAAGATTATGATTCCGTGATGGGAAGATCGAATGAGATCATGAAGAAAGCTCTTGGACTTGACTACAATGATTTTGAATCAGGTTCAGTTGCATTTGATTACGAAGCTCTAATGAAGTCAACAGGATACACTCTTGATGAAATCGCTAGAATTCAGTCAGAGCACGCAGTAGGAAACACACCACTTATCGAGCTACGCAATCTTTCAGCTCTTTCAAGAAAGTATGCAAAGCCAGGATACGGTGCAAGAATATTCGCTAAGGATGAGGCTGCTAACGCATCAGGAAGCTTTAAGGCTAGAAGAGCTGCTTGCGCAGTTGCACACGCTAAGAAGCTAGGATACAAGGGCGTTATCGCTGCTACATCAGGTAACTACGGTGCTGCTGTTGCATCACAGGCTGCTATGCAGGGCCTAAAGTGCATCATTGTTCAGGAATGCTACGATTCACACGGAGTTGGACAGCCTGAAATCGTAGAAAAGGCTAGAAAGTGCGAAGCATACGGAGCAGAAGTTGTTCAGCTAACAGTAGGACCTGAGCTATTCTACTCATTCCTATCAATCCTTGAGGATACAGGATACTTCAACGCTTCACTATACTCACCATTTGGTATCGCTGGTGTAGAAACACTTGGATACGAGATCGCTACACAGTGCCGTGAGCGCATTGGTAAGGATCCAGAGATGGTAGTTTGCACAAACGCTGGTGGCGGAATGATGACAGGTACAGCTCGTGGTCTAATGAAGGCTGGCGCTGTAGATACAAAGCTTGTTTCAGCTTCAATCGACCTAACAGGACTTTCAATGGCATCAGACGAAGCATTCAACAAGAAGTCATGCACAACAGGACACACAGGATTCGGTGTACCATACGCTACAGATCCTGACCACTCAGACGTTCCAAGAAGTGCTGCAAGACCTCTACGTTACATGGATAGATACGTAACAGTTAAGCAGGGTGCTGTAATGTACATCACAGAAGCTCTTGCTCAGCTAGAAGGTATCGAAAGAGGACCTGCTGGAAACACAGCTATCGCTGCTGCATTCGCACTAGCTCAGGAACTTCCAGAAGATGCAGTAATCGTAGTAAGTGAGACTGAGTACACAGGTGCTGGTAAGCACATCCAGCCACAGATGGCGTTTGCTAGAGAGAACGGAATCGAGATTAAGTTCGGTGATCCTGATAAGGAAGATAAGCCAGGTGTAAACCTAATACTTCCAAAGGATCCAAGCTTCCTAACAATTCAGGAAGGCGACATCAAGCGCTTCAGAGAGTCTCTAATCAAGAAGTCATGCAAGAAGCATGGTGTAACAAACCCAACAGCTGAAGACCTTCAGTTCCTAGCAGATGAGACAAAGACAGATATCGAATTTGTTAAGAACGCCCTAGGTCTATAAAATAAAAGGAGAAAAAGAATGATAAGAGAAGACGATTTTCAAGAAAGAAGAAAACATATAGCAAATCTTACTGACGAAGAACTATATGAGAGATTCTGGCAGCTTACAGAACAGGTAGTAAATCCTCTTTTGGAGCTTGGAAAGAAGAACACCACACCTTCAGTTGAGAGAGCTGTACTCCTAAGAATGGGAATTTCATCACTCGAGACACAGAAGATTGTACAGGGTTGCATGGATAACGGACTAATGGGCCACGGTGCAGGTCACGTTGTTTACAAGATTTCAAAAGAAAAGAACATTACTATTCCTGAAGCAGGCACAGCATTAGCAAACGGTGAATACTGGACAGATGCTGTTGCTCTCTTTAAGAAAGGGGGCAAATAAAAATGTCAGATATGATTTTAAAGCATAACGAAAAAATTGACGTTAGAGAGATTATAAAGGATCTTGATAAGTATGAGCCAAGAAGAAGAGGATGGCACTGGCGTGAACCAGTACCTAATCTTGAGATGGGACCTTTTGTATATAAGGATTGCTCAAAGCCACTAAAGAACAGCGTTGGTCTTCCACCAGCTAAGTTCTTTGGCGACATCGACCCACAGCCACTTCCAGTAATCACAACAGAAATCGCTTCTGGTAGATTCGAAGATGATATCAGAAGAATGAGAATGGCTGCTTGGCACGGTGCTGACCATATCATGGTAATCAGACATATGGGTCAGTCACACATCGATGGACTTATGGAAGGTACTCCACAGGGTATCGGTGGTATTCCTGTAACAAGAAAACAGGTTAGAGCACAGAGAAAGGCTCTAGATCTCATCGAGGATGAAGTAGGTCGTCCAATCAACTACCACTCATACGTATCAGGTGTAGCAGGACCAGACGTAGCGGTAATGTTCGCTGAAGAAGGTATCAACGGTGCTCACCAGGATCCACAGTACAACGTTCTTTACAGAGATATCAACTGTGTTAGATCATTCGTAGACGCTTGCGAATCAAAGAGAATCATGGCTTGGGCTGACATTCTTCAGATTGACGGTGCTCACAATGCTAACGCAACAGCAAGAGAAGCTTGGAAGGTAATGCCTGAGCTAATCGTTCAGCACTCAATCAACTCACTCTTCTCAGAGAAGGTTGGTATTAAGCCAAGCAATATCTCACTGTCAACAGTACCTCCAACAGCAACACCAGCTCCTTGTATGTACCTTGACTTGCCATACGCTGTAGCACTTAGAGATATCTGCGACAAATATAAGATGAGAGCTCAGCAGAACACAAAGTATATCTGCTCATCAGTAAGAGAAGCTACTGTAACACACGTGCTAAACATGTTCATTTCAAAGCTTACACGTGCTGACATCCAGTCAACAATCACACCTGATGAAGGAAGAAACGTTCCATGGCACATCTACAACATGGAAGCTTGCGACAACGCTAAGCAGGCGCTCATCGGTATGGACGGACTTATGGAACTCGTTGAGCTCAAGAAGGACGGTCCACTCGGAGAGATGGTTAGAGACATCAAAGAAAGAGCACTCCTATTCATGGAAGAAATCATCGAGGTTGGTGGATACTTCCAGGCTGTACAGGAAGGCTTCTTCGTAGACTCAGCTAAGTACCCAGCAAGAAACGGCGACGGTATCGCAAGACAGATTGAAGGTGGTGTAGGCTACGGATTTATCTTTGAGAGAGAAGAAGACTACATGGCTCCAGTAACCGCTCACTACGGATACAACAACGTTGAGCAGTACGGTGGAGATCCTGAAAATCCATCAGCTCTTATCGGAGGATGTACATTCGAAGACAGAAGCAAAATCGTATTTATCGACGAGCTTGAAGAAGAAGATACAGTACACCGCAGACTCGAAAAGGTTGAAAAATACCTTGACGGAAAAGCAATCAAGCCAGAGATGGAATGGTGCGGAGACGGCGTTGTACTCATGACAATGATGGTTCCAGCAAATGCAAGAACATCCGAAGCTGTTGCTCTAGAGATTGGTCGTAAGCTCGGCCTTGAGAATCCTGAAGTAACAAGTAAGGAAGTAATGCAGGAAGCTGAGGGTACAAGAATCGAAATGAAGGGTAAGGTTACATTCGATGTAGACCCTGAAGGACTTGAGATTCCACCTGAACCACATCACCTACCAGATGCAATACTATTTGAGGAGTTCAAGGAACACCCAATGGTAGTTGTTTGCGGAACAGTAGGAGAAGACGAACACTCAGTTGGACTGAGAGAAATCATCAACATCAAGCACGGTGGTATCGAGAAGTGGGGTATCAAGGTTAACTACCTTGGAACTTCAGTTCCAGTAGAAAAGCTTGTTGACGCTGCTATAGAGCTTAACGCTTCAGCAATCCTAGCTTCAACAATCATTTCACACGATAACATCCACTACAAGAACATGAAGAGAATCAATGAACTCGCAATCGAGAAGGGTATCAGAGATAAGGTAATTATCTGTGCTGGCGGAACTCAGGTTGTTCCTGAAGAAGCTAGAAAGACTGGTATCGATGAAGGTTTCGGAAGAGACTCACATGGTATCGATGTTGCAACATTCCTTGCTGAAGAAGCAATGAGAAAGAGGGGCGTACTAGCTCCAGGCGAAAAAGCCAACGAAAAGTTCGGTAAAAAATAGGATTTCTATTAAATAAAAGGGCGGGCTTTTGCCCGTCCTTTTGTCTAAACGGCAGAAAGGAAGAAGATGAAAGTAGATGTATTGGTAGCAGAAATCGGATCTACAACGACGGTTGTAAACGCGTTCACAGATCTTGGTACTGATAATCCGGTTTTTTGGGGACAAGGACAGGCACCTACATCGGTTTTAGAAGGTGACGTAAGAGTCGGATTGCAGGGTGCAATAGATGATCTCTGCCGAAATAAAGGTATTGATAAACTAGAATATGGTGAAATGCTTGCAACATCATCTGCTGCAGGCGGACTAAAGATGACAGTTCACGGCCTCGTTTACGATATGACAGCGAAGGCAGCAAAGGAAGCTGCTCTCGGTGCAGGTGGAATCATCCACAATATAACGGCAGGTCGTTTGAGAAGAACGGATATAGCAAAGATAAAGGAAATTAATCCTAATCTCATTTTGATAGCTGGCGGCGTTGACTTCGGTGAAAGAGATACGGCGCTTGACAATGCGGAGCTTATACGCGCAATGGGTCTTAAGATTCCGGTAATATATGCAGGAAATGTCGAGAACCAGGAAGAGATGAAGCTCATCTTTGATGAGGAGAGCGGACAGAAGCTCTATATCGTAGACAATGTATATCCAAAGATAGATGCTCTCAATGTAGAGCCTTGCCGTAAGGTAATTCAGGATGCTTTTGAGGAACACATCACAAATGCTCCAGGAATGGAACACGTTAGGGACATGGTTAACGGACCTATCGTCCCAACACCAGGTGCTGTAATGGAGTGTACAAAGGTTTTGTATGATTGCTTGGGAGACCTAATAGTTCTCGACGTAGGTGGTGCAACGACGGACCTTCACTCAGTAGCTACGGAATCTGACAAGATTGCAAGACTTATGATTTCGCCTGAACCAAAGGCGAAGAGAACCGTAGAGGGAGACCTTGGTGTATATGTTAATAGAATGAAGGTTATCGAGTCCATCGGTGAGGAAAAGCTTAGAGAAGAGTGCAAGGCTATGGGCGTTGACTTTGATGAGGTACTCGCTAGCTACGTTGCAATTCCAAAGAACGAAGCTGAAATAAAGTTCGTCGAAAGACTTACAACTGAAGCAGTTCTTAAGGCGACTGAAAGACACGCTGGATATCTAAGATATATATATGGACCAAGTGGAAGAAGTACTCTTGCAGAGGGTAAGGACCTTACACAGGTTAAGTACATCATCGGTACAGGCGGCGCTTTGACAAGACTTCCTCACAGAGTGGACATCATGAAGAAGATTGCTCCATATAATGAGAGCGGAATGCTTCTTTTCCCAAGTGAACACGCTCAGATTTTGGTTGATAACGACTACATCATGGCTTCACTAGGTGTGCTTTCAACTCGTTACCGCGAGGCAGCTATAAAGCTACTCGAAAAGAGCTTGGATTTCAAGTTCCCAGAGAAGTCTGATGAGAAGTTTACTTCGGCAGCTATGGCTCTCAAAGAGGCAGAAATTGCAGTTGAAGAGAAGGATCACGCTGAAGAGGAGCGCAGAGAGCACATCAGACAGATGGAGAAGCTCGGCTATGATATGTCAGCGTATAAGAAGGATGACCCTACAAGCAACGGCGATGACGAAGGCGTTAAGGGCAAGTGGACAGATAAGGAATAAAAGGAGAATGACATGTATCCACAGATTAGCATTAACATAAAGAAACTCAGAAATAATCTCGATGCAGTAGCTAAGACAACTAAAGAGCACGGCAAGTGCAGCATGATGGTTGTAACAAAGGCTGTTTGCGCAGATGAAGAAGTAGTAAAGATGGTTGCTGAGACTCCAGCAGTTGACTTTCTTGCAGATTCACGTATATCAAATATCGCAAGCTATGCAGATGTGGCACACAAGAATGGCAAGAAGACAGTGCTTCTTAGAATTCCAATGCAGAGCGAGATTGCTGAGGTAGCAAAGTACGTTGATTTATGCATGATCTCCGAAATCGAGACAATCAAGCTTCTAAATGCTGAAGCATCAAAGCTAGGCAAGAAGCAGGATATACTTTTGATGATTGATATGGGAGACCTCAGAGAGGGAATTTTCTTCCAGAACAAGGAACTGATTTTCGAAGCAGTTGAGCAGATTCTAGCCCTTGATAATATCAATCTTTATGGTGTAGGAGTTAACCTAACATGCTACGGCGCTATCATTCCAAAGAATGAGAATCTATCAGGACTTGTTGAGATTGCAAGAGAAATCGAAGCTAAGTTCGGCATCAAGCTAGAGATGATTTCTGGCGGAAACTCAAGTTCAATCTATTTGGTTGACAAAGGTGAGCTTCCAGAGGGAATCAACAACCTAAGACTCGGCGAGTCAGTGCTCCTCGGAAACGACACAGCATACAGCACACGACTTCCAGGTACAGATGCAGATGCTTTTGTTCTCAAGGCAGAAATCGTTGAGCTCAAGAAAAAGCCATCACTACCTATCGGAGAGGTTGGCGTTGACGCATTTGGACAGAAACCTTACTACGAGGACAGAGGTATAATGGATAGAGCTATCATCGCAATCGGAAAGCAGGATACAGACCTAGATAGCATGGAGCCAGTTGACTCAAGACTTGAGATTATGGGCGGAAGCTCAGACCACATCATTGTCGATGTAACAAAGGCAGAAGGCGACTACAAGGTTGGCGACGTGATCGAGTTCACTTTGAGCTACGGCGGATTGCTAAAGTGCATGACAAGCAAATATGTAGAAAAGACATATATTAAGTAGGCCGGTCAAAGATAAAGCTAACAGAACCAAACAAGGATATAAATCCATCAAAGCGGCATAAACTAGAAACCTAGGGCGTGCCGTTTTTTATTACAGTAAATTGCTTTATAGTGGTTTGAAGATTATAATATGTATTGACGGATTGAACTTTGGAGGAACTATGAATAACATCGAAAAATATAAAATTCTAAGTGAAGGTATGCCTTTTGTTCATCGTGCTAAGATTGCAATAGCCTTGCTCGATAGCGAAGCTGCCTATGAGGAGCTAAAAGAAGAGGCTTCAAAGACTTCAGTTCCTAGTGGATATGGATATATAGGGGGATTTCCCGAGAACATCCTAGAAATGCTAGTGAGTGAAATCATATGCAGAGAAGTGTGGTATTTACCTGATAAAGCCAAGATTTTGGATAGGCGATTTGGAAGCCTGTTCGTAAATAAATTCTTTTGCTATGACGACGATGAGAAGATTTGGAGCAAGGTTTTGCAAAGGTACTTTTTGGAGCTTGAGTGGATGCCCCAAAAAGAGGACTATAGCTCTACGAGGAGCTACAACAAAGCTTGGGAATATTTTGGAGAGCTTTTAGCAGTCGTGAAGCAAAATAATCACCCCGAATTTGAAAAGTACTTCGAAATCGCAAAGGAAAATGGAATGAACCCGGTCGTGCTTGAGAGAAAGTTAAATGAGCTTTCTGAGATCAAAAAATCCTTTGAGCTAACCTATAAATAGAAAAACGGGTACATTTGTTACGAAAAAGCAAATTTCAAAGGTTTATCATTAGTAAACAAGGCTATAAAGCAAATGTTAATTAGAATCACTAATA
>ERZ772958.81-NODE-81-length-39863-cov-5.809913_pt1 | contig 39863 bp, 26 predicted proteins | sample MGYA00580681_ERZ772958 | MGnify/ENA primary metagenome ERZ772958 (study PRJEB29015, sample SAMEA2738089) | human oral metagenome | biome: human oral; feature: human-associated habitat; material: saliva | place: China | collected 2275 ...
GGCCTCGACGCTCGTGGCCCCGGGCATCTCCCCGACGGTGATGACGTGTCCGGGCCGCGACGCGAGGACCTGCTGGTTCATCTCGTGGAGGAACTCGTGGATGCGGGGGCCGTTGGCGACGGCGGCGAAGGCGTTGCCGTAGAGGTCGCCCTCGCCCTGGGGCGCGTCGGTGAGCGGGTAGGTCTTGGAGATGAGGTTGATGACGTCCATGCGGAAGCCGTCGACGCCGCGGTCCAGCCACCAGGTCATCATCTCGTGGATGGCGCGGCGCACCTGCGGGTTCTCCCAGTTGAGGTCGGGCTGCTTGGGTGAGAAGAGGTGCAGGTAGAACTCCTGGGTCTCCTCATCCCAGGCCCAGGCCGACCCGGAGAAGGCCGATCCCCAGTTGGTGGGCTCGGTGCCCGGCTGCCCGGGGGCGAGCCCGTCGACCTGCCGGGCGGGACGCCAGATGTACCAGTCGCGCTTGGGGTCGTCCTTGGAGGAGCGGCTGGCGGTGAACCAGGGGTGCTCGTCGCTGGTGTGGTTGACGACGAGGTCCATGACCAGGCGCATGCCGCGACAGTGCAGTCCCTCGATGAGGGCGTCCAGGTCGGTCAGGGATCCGAAGAGGGGATCGATGTCCTGGTAGTCGGAGATGTCGTAGCCGTTGTCGTCCTGCGGGGAGCGGTAGACGGGGCTGAGCCACACGACGTCGACCCCGAGCCGGTCGAGGTGGTCGAGGCGGGCGGTGATGCCGGGGATGTCGCCGACGCCGTCGCCGTCGGTGTCCTGGAAGGAGCGCGGGTAGACCTGGTAGACGACGGCGCGGCGCCACCAGTCGGGGTCATCGCCGACGTGGTGGGCAGAGACAACGAGGGGCGCGGGAGAGGTCACGGGCGACTTCCTTCCTACCGGACAGGGGATGCGAGGAAAGCGGGGCGGGCCGGGTGCATAAGGGGCTACCCCTGCTCCGCCGTCAGGGCTGACGGGGTCTTGCGGGCCGGTACCGATTGTGTCACAAGCCGCCCGGGAGGAGGCCCGATTAAGATGAGTTCTCGCGCCTCACTCGGGGCGCCGCCTCTCCCACCGCTCCCCGTGACGACTCCTGCTGTGAAAGGCCGACCGTTGGTTTCTCCTCTCCGCGATGCCCCTGACACTCCGCGCCCGGCTGCCGCCCGCCCTGAGGCGGTCATCACCGGGACCTCGGCGGAGGAGTCCCGCTACCGGTTCACGGTGCTCACCTCTCGGCTCATCCGCATGGAGCACTCCCCCACGGGCGTCTTCACCGACGCCGCCACCCAGCTGGTCGTCAACCGCGACCTGGGTGAGACGCCGTCGTTCCGGGTGGTGCACGGCCAGGACCGCCTGGAGATCATCACCGAGCACCTGCACCTGACCCATGTGCCCTCCCTGGGATTCTCCCCCGCCGGGCTCAGTGTCAGGCTGCGTTCGACGGCGCTCCACGCCCACGGCGGCACCTGGCACCACGGCGACGTGTGGGATCCGGCCGAGACCTTCCCGACGAACCTGGGCGGCACCACCCGCACCCTCGATGAGGCCGACGGCGCCGTCGCCCTCGGTCCGGGCCTGCTGAGTCTCAACGGCATCACCGCCCTGGACGACTCGGCCTCGCTGCTGCTCACCCAGGACGAGTGGGTTCAGCCCCGTGAGCCCGGCAACCACCTGGCCGACGGGGCGCAGGACCTCTACGTCTTCGGCTACGGCCAGGACTACCAGGAGGCGCTGCGGGACTTCTTCCGCCTCACCGGGCCGAGCCCCCTCATCCCGCGGGCGCTGCTGGGCAACTGGTGGAGCCGCTACCACCCCTACAGCGACCAGGAGTACCTGGCGCTCATGGACCGCTTCGCCGCCGAGGAGCTGCCCTTCTCCGTGGCCGTCATCGACATGGACTGGCACGTCACCGACATCGACCCGGCGATCGGCACGGGATGGACCGGCTACACCTGGAACCGGGAGCTGTTCCCGGACCCGGCGGCCTTCCTGGCCGGCCTGCACGAGCGGGGCATGCTCACCACGCTCAACGTGCACCCGGCCCAGGGGGTGCGCCGCCACGAGGAGGCCTATGGGGAGGTCTGCGCCGACCTGGGCCTGGATGCGAGCACCGGGGAGGACGTGCCCTTCAACATCGCCGACCGGGACTTCGTGGGCTCCTACCTCTCGCGCCTCCACCACCCCCTGGAGGACGAGGGCGTGGACTTCTGGTGGCTGGACTGGCAGCAGGGCGGCTCCACGACGGTTCCCGGCCTGGATCCGCTGTGGATGCTCAACCACGTCCACTACCTCGACTCGGGCCGCGAGCGCCCGGCGGCCGACGGTGGCGTGGAGCGTCGCCGACCGGTGACCTTCTCTCGCTTCGCCGACGCCTCGAGCCACCGCACCCCGGTGGGCTTCTCCGGGGACACGATCATCAGCTGGGACTCCCTGCGCTTCCAGCCGCGTTTCACGGCCACGGCCGCCAACATCGGCTACTTCTGGTGGTCCAATGACATCGGCGGGCACATGCTGGGCGGCAGCGACGATACGATGGCGGCGCGCTGGTTCCAGCTGGGCTGCTTCTCCCCCATCAACCGCCTGCACTCGTCGAACTCGGGCTTCACCTCTAAGGAGCCGTGGCGCTACTCGCGTGACGCCCGCGCCACGATGGAGGCGCACCTGCGGCTGCGTCACCGGCTGGTGCCCTACCTGTACACGTGGGCGCGCCGTTCGGCGGGTGAGGGCATCGCTCCGGTGCGCCCGGTCTACCACGACCACCCGCGCGAGCTGGCCGCCTACGAGCACCGCGGTAGCTTCTGCTTCGGGGACCTGCTGGTGGTGCCCTTCACCTCCCCGCTCGATGTGGCCACCGGCCTGGGGCGGGAGCTGACCTGGCTGCCCGACGGCGTCTGGTACGACCTGCCCACGGGGCGCCGCTACGAGGCCACCACCGGTGGGCGCGGTCGCATGCTGAGCCTGTCGCGCCCCCTGGACCGGATCGGGGTGCTGGCCCGGGCCGGCTCCGTGATCCCCCTGGCCGGGAACCTGACGGAGGCGGCCGGGGACAATCCGCGCGAGCTGGAGATCGTCGTCGTGCCCGGGGGCTCGGGGAGCTTCACCTTGGAGGAGGACGACGGCTCGGCCCAGCCCGGGCAGGACCAGATCGCCCGCACCCACATGGCGCTGACCTGGCCCGAGGCCGAGGAGGAGGACGGCGCCGACGTGGTGCTGCGCATCCGCCTGGAGGGGGCGGCCGAGGTCGTGCCGGCCTCGCGGCTGGTGACGGTGCGACTCCTGGCCGGCCAGGTGGCCGGCGCCTGGCTGGGGGTGGGTGAGCGGGCGCGCCGGCTGGCCACCGAGGAGGTCAGCGGTGACGGCTTCACCCTGGGGGCCGGGACGCTGGTGCACCTGGAGGAGCTGAGCCGCCAGGAGCTCATCGACGGCGTCCAGCTGGTCCTTCGCGGCACGAAGCACTCCCCAGCCGACTGGCGCGATGAGGTCCACGCAATCTTGGACGCCGCGCGTGTGGAGTACATGGCCAAGGACCTGGCCTGGGACGCGGTGCAGCGGGGCCTGAGCGGAACCGCCCTGCTGGGTGAGCTCGAGGCCCTGGGCCTGCCGGAGACGCTGCGGGCGGCCGTGGCCGAGGTGCTCCCCCACTCCTGAACAGGCTCCGAGCGCCGACTCTGACGGGTCGGCTCGAACCGGCCGATGGGCGCATCGGGCCGCCGCTAGGCTGCTGGGTATGAGTGAGACCCCCGCCCCGCGCTTCCCGGAGGCCGAGCCCTACTTCGTGGGCGACGAGCGCACCAACCGCGAGCGCATGCTCGCCGGTGACTGGTACGTCGCCGACGACCCCGATAACGCCAGGATCGCCGCCCACGCCCGCACAATGCTCCACCGCTTCGAGCGGGCCTTCGCCGAGGGCGAGGAGGACTGTTGGGACCTGCTGCGCTCAGCGATCCCGGGGCTGGGCGACAAGGCACACCTGCTGCCGCCGGTGCGCGTGGACTACGGGGACAACATCGCCGTGGGTGAGGGGACCTTCGTCAACTACGGGCTCGTGGCCCTCGACGTTGCCAGGATCAGTATCGGCGCGCACTGTCAGATCGGCCCGAACGTCCAGCTGCTCACGCCGGTCCACCCCCTGGAGCCGACTCCGCGCGCCTGCTCCCTGGAGGCGGCCGACCCCATCACGATCGGGGACAACGTGTGGCTGGGCGGCGGGGTCATCGTCTGCCCCGGCGTGACCATCGGGGACAACTGCGTCATCGGCGCGGGCTCGGTAGTCACCAAGGACATTCCTGCCAGCAGCCTGGCGGTGGGCAACCCGGCCCGGGTCCTGCGCCAGCTGGACGACTCCACCTTCGGCCCCCGCCATCAGCACCCGCCTCAGGAGACGCCGCAATGACCCCCGAGACCTTTTCCGACCTGGCCGCTTCCCGGCACTCCGTGCGGGACTTCCGGCCCGACCCGGTGCCGAGCCAGGTCCTCGACGCCATCCTTGACGACGCCCGCCAGGCCCCGAGCTGGTCGAACACACGGCCCTTCATGGTGGCACTGGCCACCGGTGAGCGGGCGGACCGCCTGCGCTCGGCCTACATCGCCGAGTTCGATGCCACTCTGCCCTTCCAACACAAGGAGCCCGGCGCCATGGCCCGCCTGGTCCTGAGCGGTAAGGCGCCCGACGGCGACTACCGGACCTGGGCGCCCTATCCCGCGGACCTGCTGCCCCACTCCCAGGCGGTCGGTGGCCGGCTGTACGCGCACATGGGTATCGGCCGCAAGGACCGCGAGGCCCGTGACGCAGCCGCCCGCCGCAACTGTGAGGCCTTCGGCGCCCCGGTCATCGGTTTCGTCCTGGTCCACCAGGGCCTCATGCCCTTCGCCGCGCTCGACGCCGGGATCATGCTGCAGACCCTGTTCCTGTCCGCCAAGGCCCACGGCGTCGACTCCTGCCCCCTGGGGGTCCTGGCCACCTGGCGCCGCCCCTTCGACGCCGAGTTCGAGGCGCCGTCGGACTACCGTCTCATCACGGGCTTCGCCCTGGGCTACGCCTCCGAGGCCCCCGTCAACGACTTCCGGGCCGAGCGGCGCCCCGTGCGCCTGGTGCCGAGCCGCAGCTGATCCGGTTGCGGTCGGCTCACGCCGTCACCGCCCGAGATGCTCGACGTCGCGGTCGTACCTTGAGCCTCGCGTTCGAGGGGTAGAGGGTACGACCGCGCGCCCTACGGTACGAACACACAGTGCTCCGTCCTGGTTTCGTGACGGATCCTATGCCGGCTGCGTACCGTCCAGTGCGGCCTGAGGCGGGCGGCGCCAGCAGGGCGGGACGACAAGCCCGCGCCGGCGGACCGCCAGCAGCATGGCCACGCCGGCCGCGGTGCACAGCACGACCGCGACGACGGAGGCCTCAATTCCCATGGCTCCGCCGGTCAGCAGGTCAGGGCCGGTGAAGCGGGCCTCGATGAGTCCGCGTCCCGACCCGGTGCCGGAGATGTCGGAGCCGAAGATGCCGCCCTGGACGAAGTTCCAGGCGGCGTGCAGCCCGATCGCCAGCCATAGGCGACGGGTGAGCAGGTAGCAGGCGCCCAGCAGGATGCCCGCCTCCAACGCGATCGCGACTGCACCGAAGACGGTGGCTTGAGGGTTGCCGAGGTGAGCGGCTCCGAAGAACACCGCGGTGATGGCCAGCGCCCACCAGGTCCCCAGCCACCCCTCGATGAGGCGCAGCATGACACCTCTGACGAGGATCTCCTCGGTGAATCCGGCGACGATACCGGCTTGGAGGCCGACGAGGATCCCCGTGTTCCAACCGACGTCCACCACATGGTAGGAACCGAGCAGGGCCAGGACCGCGATGACGGCACCCATGAGCAGCGCACCCATGGCCAGGCCGGCCAGGAGCTCACGCAGTGCCGCCCCGCGCCCGCCCAGCTCGATGACGGGCCGGCCACCGACGAAGCGCACCAGCAGCCAGTACCCGAGCACGGTCAGGGGCACTGCGCTGATCGCGACGATGAACGTGACACCCGGCTGGGCTGCCGCCCCGCCCCCGTGTCGCACGAGCCCAGTCGCCGCCGCCAGCAGCCCGACGATCATCTGAGCGCCGAGGACGACCAGGATCCCCAGAAGGAGCTGGAGCCAGCCGAGGCGCTCCGCCTTTCGCGGAGGAATGCGCCACTGGGGACTGACCGGGACGAGCCGGTCCAGGAGGCGAGGAGCCCGCGGCTCCGCTGATGAAGTCGGGAAGGAGGCCGGGGCGTTCATGACCCCAGTGTTGCCCACCTGCCGGTCGCCACAACTCCCCCGCCAGGAGGAACCGGCGCCCACTGCCTTCAGCACGGTTTCCGATACCGCGGGAGGTGGGCGAAGGATGGATCCGTCAGATCTTGGCGACGGGGGCGTAGCGCAGGATGAGGCGCTTGGTGGTGGGGGCGCCGTCGATGACGAACTCGACGCGGGCGGTCAGGGAGCGTCCCTTGCCCTCCAGGCCGACGACGGTGCCCACCCCGTAGGAGTCGTGGCGCACCTGGTCTCCGGTCCTCAGCCCGGCGACGGCTGCGGGCAGGTCCTCCGAAGCGGTGGAGCCCGCAGCCGGAGAGGCTGTGCTCTGCTTGCCGCGGGCCTCGAGGCGGGCGGAGGCGCGCTTGGCGGCCCGGTCCTGGGCGGTCTCCACGCGCCCCAGCTTGCCCGAGCGCTTGGTGCCTGCGCCCACGGGCGGGGCGAAGTCATCGTCGTCGGAGTAGGAGCTCTGCCGGGAGGAGCCTGAGCGCCGCCCGCCCGAGCCGAAGCCGCCCTCGCCCCAGCTGCTGCCCCAGCCGGTGCCGCCGCCGCGCAGCGCCTCCATCGAGGAGGCCAGGCGCTTCCAGTCGATGGTCTCGTCCGGCACGTCGTCGAGGAAGCGGGAGGCGGGCATGGCGTTGGCGGCGCCCCAGGCCGAGCGCACGGCGGCGCGGGTGAGGTAGAGGCGTTCGCGGGCGCGGGTGAGGGCCACGTAGGCCAGTCGGCGCTCCTCGGCAAGCTCGGTCTCCTCGGTCAGGGAGCGGCTGTGGGGGAAGGTGCCGTCCTCCATGCCGGTGACGAAGACGACCGGGAACTCCAGGCCCTTGGCGGTGTGGACGGTCATGAGGGTGATCTGGCCCTGCTCCTCGGCCTGCCGGGCCTCCTCGTCCTCCAGGTCGGCGCTGGGCGGGAGCTGGTCGGAGTCTGCCACGAGTGAGACGCGTTCGAGGAAGTCGGCCAGGGTGCCGTCGGGGTTGGCGGCCTGGAAGTCGCTGGCCACGGAGTGGAGCTCGGCGAGGTTCTCCACGCGGGTGGCGTCCTGGGGGTCGTCGCTGGCGCGCAGCTCGGCGAGGTAACCCGAGGCGTCCAGGGCGGAGTCGAGGATGTCGGCGACGCCGTCGCCGGCGGTGACCATGTGGCGCAGGGTGGTGAGCAGCTCGTGGAAGCCGCGCACCTGGTTGCGGGCCCGGGTGGTCAGGCCCTCGACCTCGGGCGGCTCGCCAGCCCCGGAGGAGGAGGCCTGTCCGTCGGCGTTCTCGGTCTCGCCTGTCTGAGCCTCACGGGGGGCTCCGGCGGCGTCGGCGACGGCTTGCCCGAAAGAGACGGCGTAGCGGGCGGCGTGCTCGGCCAGGGCGCCCTCGGCCTTGTCCCCCAGACCGCGTTTGGGGACGTTGAGGATGCGGCGCAGGTTGACGTCGTCGTCGGGGTTGTCGACGGCGCGCAGGTAGGCGATGGCGTCCTTGATCTCGCGGCGGTCGTAGAAGCGGGTGCCGCCGATGACCTTGTAGGGCTGGCCGGCGCGCATGAAGGCCTCTTCGAGGGCGCGGGACTGGGCGTTGGTGCGGTAGAAGACGGCGACGTCGCGGGGGCGCACGCCGTGCTCGTCGGCCAGGCGGTCGACCTCCTGGCTGATCCAGCGGGCCTCGTCGTGCTCGGAGTCGGCGACGTAGCCGGTGATGGGGGCGCCGTCTCCGGCGGCGGTCCACAGGTTCTTCTCGCGCCGGCCGCTGTTGCGGGAGATGACGGCGTTGGCGGCCGAGAGGATGTTCTGGGTGGAGCGGTAGTTCTGCTCCAGCAGGATGGTGCGGGCCGAGGGGTAGTCCTCCTCGAACTCCTCGATGTTGCGGATGGTGGCGCCGCGGAAGGCGTAGATGGACTGGTCGGAGTCGCCGACGACGGTGAGCTCGCCCGGTGGCAGGGCCGAGCCTGCCCCGGAGGTGCCGGGGCCGCCGACGAGCTCGCGCACGAGGACGTACTGGGCGTGGTTGGTGTCCTGGTACTCGTCGACCAGGATGTGGCGGAAGCGGCGCCGGTACATCTCGGCCACGGCCGGGCGGGTCTGGAGCAGGGCGACGGTGCGCATGATGATGTCGTCGAAGTCCAGGGCGTTGGCGGAGCTCAGGCGCTGGGCGTAGGCGCGGTAGACCTCGGCGAGGTGGCGCTCGAGGGGGTTGGAGGTGACGGCCCGCTCGGCGAACTGGGCCGAGGTGATGAGCTCGTTCTTGAGGTCGGAGATGCGGTGGGCGAAGGTCTTGGGGGTGAAGCGCTTGGGGTCGATACCCAGCTCACGCACGATGAGGGTGATGAGGCGGGTGGAGTCGGCGGCGTCGTAGATGGAGAAGGTGGAGCGCAGGCCGGCGGCCTCGTGCTCGCGGCGCAGGATGCGTACGCAGGCGGAGTGGAAGGTGGAGACCCACATGCGCTCGCCGGCGGGACCGACCAGGGCGGTGACGCGTTCGCGCATCTCGGCGGCGGCCTTGTTGGTGAAGGTGATGGCCAGGATCTCGCCGGGGCGGGCGCGGCCGGTGGCGATGAGGTGGGCGATGCGGTGGGTCAGGACCCGGGTCTTGCCCGATCCCGCGCCGGCGATGATGAGCAGGGGGGCGCCGGCGTGGGTGACGGCGGCCTCCTGGGCGGGGTTGAGGCCGGAGAGCAGCTCGGCCGGGTCTGAGACTGTGACACCCCAGGCCGGGCCGGCGGGCCGGCCCGAGGACGCGGCGCCGTCGGCTCGGGCACGGGCCGCGGCGGCATTGGCCTGGGCGCGGGCGACCAGGGCGGAAACCTCGTCCTGGCGCTCCTCCCAGGTGGGGGCTGCGGCGGACTCATCCTCGGGCGGTGGGGCGTCCTCGGGACCCCAGTCCTCCTCCGGGGCCTCGACGTCGGCCCAGGAGTCATCGTCGAAGGATCCTGCGGCGGGGACGAGGGCGGGCAGCGCGGCCTCGGGCGGCGGCGTGGCCGCACCGCCGGAGCCGGGCATGGGCAGGGCGCCGAAGAGGGAGTTCATCGCGTTCATCGTGAGGCCAAGCCTAGGCCAGGCAACCGACACGTTCCGAACCTCGGTGACGACACTCCTTGGCCGAGTATCCACCACGCATTTGTCGCGCCCGATAAGACCACGAATTTAACACTGAGTCTTACCCCAAATTAGAAGCAACCCATACAGCAATCAGAAATCGAGCGATTTCAACTTATATGACACTCCAGCAGTACCACAGAACTAAGTTACACACCCCCATAGAACATCATTTTAAAGAAGCCAGCAATTTATCTATCTCCTCAACCTCTGGTCGAACAAAATTCCTCACGTCATTAGCTAAGACAATAATAAATCCGATTGACGTAATGACTACAGCAAAGATAAACCACCCCCGACTTTTACTCCAGAGATCAATCAGAAGAGAAACAGAATACAGAAGAGGCAGGCCCACACTGGCAATGAATGCAAAAATTGAGGCCGCAGACCTTGAAATAGACGCCCTCCTAGGATCCAAGAACCGCTCCCCCACGGTCACCCCTAAGATTATCTTCTCCTTCTTCTCTTTTTCGTGGTATATCAGCCCTTTGGGCGCCACTTCAGCAATGAGCCGCTCGTACACCTCACATACATAGGAATGTCCGGCATTCATTCCAACCATAAGAGAATGGTAGGACAACATCCCCCATGGCAACACGGCAACTAAGGCCAACCAGACCGACGGAACTCGACTAGAGTTACCAACAAACACCGCAACAAATCCCATCGTCCCAACAATAAACCCCAGCATGTTGGTCGAAGCCCCGTATATTGCAGAGCAATCCGCGCGTTGCGCCGCATACCCAGCTAACAACACGTCAAGTTGCGGTGACTTCGCCAGCGAATTCACCTCACCATAATCACTACTAGAAATCGACTGCATTTCAATACCTCCAAATGTCGTTCAAAAGAATCACTCACTACATCCCGATCATGCAACACAACTTTCCCACCACCCCCCTTCGGGCAAAACAAGCATTCCTCAATCACCTCTAACATCTAGAGTAACCCCAACACCGGCAGTTGTCACGATTTTTAACGAACCAACTGGAGGCTCCCAGGGGTCACCCTAGGCAGGCATGCAGACACGCCAGACACCATAGAGTGCACTTATTTGAGTTAAGTTATACATAGGGTTCCGCTTCCGCGAACCGACGACACCTCGTCACCAATATTGACTCCAAGGCATGAGATGCGTTCAATTACTAAAGAAATTCTCTGAAGCCTAGAAAAGAACCGAGATGCGCACCATCGCCCTGTACACGACCGAGACCATGGCGGACTGGGAGTACGCCTACCTCACCACTCAGATCACGGGCGCGGAGCAGCTCAAGCCCGGGCGCTTTCGGCTCCTGCTCGTGGGCGACGGGCTGGAGCCGGTGCGCACGCTCGGCAACCTGCCGCTGAAGCCTGAGGCCGACCTCGACACCCTGCAGGCCCTGGCCGACGACGGCTCGCTCGCAGCCCTGATCATCCCTGGTGGGGACCACTACGAGGCCGGGCACGAGCGGCTCATCGAGGCCGTGGGCCGCCTCGTGGATGAGGAGATTCCAGTGGCAGCCATCTGCGGCGCCACACTTCTGCTGGCACGGGGCGGTTTCCTGGACGAGCGCCGCCACACCTCGAATGCCGCCCCATACCTGGAGGCCAGCGGATACCGCGGAGGGACCCACTATGCGGAGACGCCGGTGGTGACTGATCGGGGCGTCACCACGGCCTCAGGCATTCATGCGATTCCCTTCACCGCGGAGGTCATGCGGATCACTGGGCTCGTGCCCGATGCGATGGCCCACGCCTGGGAGCAGGTCTTCCTGAGCGCCCGGGAGGACGACTACATGGCGCTCATGGAGGCGACCTCCGCCTGGCAGAACAGCTGAGAGGACACGGGTCAGCGCTTGCCTCCACAGAACAACGAGTCACTACGACACACCCCCTGGCATCAGTGGCAAGCTGCGGCCGCTCGACTAAGCGATCTCTCCTCGGAGGGACCACAGAGCCCGCCCAAGGACGCTTCCTTGCCCACCTAATACGAACTTCGTACTATACGTTCTACGTAATAGTCGGATGTGAGCGCAGCATCTCGCTGTCGCGTGAGTCCGAGGAGGCTTCCATGGGTCGAGCGATCGAGTACCGCACATTCGGCGGGCCAGAGGTCCTGGAGGAGGCCGAGCACCCGGGGCAGGCACCTAGCGACGGAGAGGTGCGTGTCGCGGTGCGCGCCGTCGGGCTCAACCCCCTCGACTTCAAGACCTTCCGAGGCGATCTGCGAGGGCTTGAACGGGTTCAGCGCATCATTCATCCTCGACGCTGGTTTGAGGGCGCATCCGCTCGCTTTCCCCGGGGCGTAGCCCGCGACTTCGCAGGCGTCATCGATGCCGTCGGTGCGAACGTCACCGACCTCGCCGTGGGCGATGCCGTGCTGGGTACCTTGCGAAGTGCCCCCGGCCAGGCCGACACCCGCGGGGCACTCACCACCGAGTTGGTGGCACCCGCCGACGACGTCATCACGAAGCCGGCTCCACTGTCCTTCACACAGGCGGCCTGCCTTGGCGTAGCTGCGCAAACCGCGTGCGGCGCATTCAGGCAGCTGAATCTGCACGAAGGCGATGTCATTGTCATCAGTGCCGCCGCAGGCGGCGTGGGTTCGCTCGCCTCTCAGCTGGCCGTGAGCCGAGGCGCCACCGTCATCGGAATCGCCGGCGCCCGCAATATGGAGTACCTCCGCTCCTTGGGCGCTATTCCAGTCACGTACGGTGAGAATCTGACCAGCCGGGTTCGCGACGCGGCTCCCTCCCCCGTCACCAAGCTCCTGGACTGCTACGGCGGTACCTACGTACGACTTGGCCGCGATCTCGGACTGACGGGCCGTTCCATCGGCACCCTGGTTCCCTCGCCCGCTGCAATCCTCAGGGGCGCGCAGTTCACCGGCTCACGGCACAGCAGTGGACGCGGCGACCTCGAGGAGGTGGCAGAGCTGGTGGCGGACGACGCCATCAAGGTCGAGGTCGCCCACACCTACTCCTTCACGTTGGAGCAAATTCGCGCCGCCTACACCGAGCTGGCAAAGGGTCACGTCCGCGGCAAGCTCGCCATCGATCTATCCTGACACTCATCCATGTTCACCCAGATCAGGAGGGCCGCTTGAGCGGAGGGATTCACGATCAGCGTCTCATCCGGGCGTTGCGTGCCATGAACAGCGAGCTCGCCGCCAGCAACCGCGCTGTCGCTGCGAAAACCGGGCTCAACGACAGCGATCTGGCGGTACTCGACGCCCTGCACCGCGACGGTCCGCAGACCCCCACTGCCCTCGCCCGCCGCACCCGGACGGGGACGACAACGATGACGAGTGTGCTGCGGCGACTCGTCCGCGATGGCTGGGTTGAGCGTCGTCCCAGTGAGACGGACCTGCGTTCCTTCACCATCCACGCCACGAGCGCTGATCGTCTTGCCGAGATATTCCTGCCCGCCAACCGGAAACTGACGGCACTGGTGGACGGCTGGCCCGAGAGCCGGGTCAATCAGCTCATTGAGTTCTTGGAGGCCGCCACAACGGTGATCCACGAGTCGGCGGAGCAGCTATCCTCCGCAGGCGGTCGCAACTCCTGACCCCGGTCGTACACCCCTCCATGAACGGTGATTCCACATCCGCTCAAACTGCGACACCTCAGCTCACCGAATGCGAGCGAGCGTCACGCAGCTCAAACAAGCGCCCACGGCGGTCAGGCTTGGGACGGCCTTGAGAGCAGCCTCTGCCGGGGCAGGGCCTCACCGCACGGCGCGCAGGTAGCGGTCGCGGCCGGTGAGGTCCTGGCCGGTCTCGGCCTGCTTGAACCCGGCCCCGAGCGCGGCCGCGCGCAGCAGCGCCCCCTGCTCGTGGTCGTGCTCCATGACGAGCACCCCGCCGGTGCGCAGCAGCGCGACCGAGCGCACCAGGACGTCAATCGGAATCTCCAGCCCGTCCGGACCACCGCCGTAGAGCGCCACCGTAGGCTCGTGCTGCTCCGTCTCAGTGTCCTCCACCGCTCCGGCCGGCACGTAGGGCGGGTTGGAGACAACAACGTCGACCTGCCCGTTGAGGTCGTGGAGGACCAGTGGGTCGGTGGCGTCGGCGTGGATCACCTCGACGCGTCCCGGAACCAGCCGCTCGCAGTTCTCGCGGGCCAGAGACGCAGCGGTCTCGCTGATCTCGACGGCGACCACCCGGGCACCCGGCACCTCCTTGGCGACGCAGGCCGCGATCGCGCCCGAGCCGGTACACAGGTCCGCGGTCAGGACCACTCCCCCACCGCCGTCCATGACCTCCCGAGCCGCCTCAATGGCGGCCCCGGCCACGACCTCGGTCTCCGGGCGCACGATGAACACGCCGGGACGGCTGATGAGCTCGGCACCCCGCAGCCACATGCGCCCAATGATGTGCTGGAGCGGCTCGCGGCACTCGCGGCGCAGCACCAGTGCGTCATAGGCGGCCGGGAAGTCGCCGTCAGCGCCGTCGGCCAGCAGCAGGGCCCGCCCCAGCAGGTGCTCGGCCAGGATTCGGGCATCGACCTGAGGGCTGGTCACGCCGGCCGCAGCCAGCCGACCGGCCGCCTGACGCACCAGCGCCCGCAGCCCGTAGCGGTCCACCGCGCCCGCCGGCGCGCCGCCGCACAACTCAGGAACCACTGCCCTCACCCACCTGGGATAACCGTTCGGCCTCGTCCATGGCGATGGCCGAGGCGATCACCGGGCCGAGGTCACCGTCAAGAACGGCGTCGAGGTTGTAGGCCTTGAAGCCGGTGCGGTGGTCGGCGATCCGGTTCTCAGGGAAATTGTAGGTGCGGATGCGCTCGGAGCGGTCCACAGTGCGCACCTGGCTGCGACGGGCCTGCGCCGCCTCGGCGGCAGCGGCCGCCGCGCGCTCGGCCAGAAGCCGGGCCCGCAGGACCCGCATGGCCGCCTCCTTGTTCTGCAGCTGGGACTTCTCGTTCTGCATGGATACGACAATCCCCGTGGGCAGGTGCGTGATGCGCACGGCCGAGTCCGTGGTGTTGACGCTCTGGCCCCCCGGTCCCGAGGAGCGGAAGACGTCGATGCGCAGGTCCGCGGCGTCGATCTGGAGCTCACCGGGGTCGTCGACTTCCGGCATGACCAGGACGCCGGCCGCGGAGGTGTGGATGCGCCCCTGGGACTCGGTGACCGGGACGCGCTGGACGCGGTGGACGCCGCCCTCGTACTTCAGGTGCGCCCACACCCCGTCCTGGGGCTCCACGGGTCCGCGGGCCTTGATGGCCAGGCGCACGTCCTTGTAACCGCCCAGGTCGGAGTCGGTGGCGTCCAGGACCTCCACGGCCCAGCCCTGCTGCTCGGCGTAGCGGGAGTACATGCGGGCCAGGTCGGAGGCGAACAGCGCCGACTCCTCGCCACCCTCACCGGCCTTGACCTCGATGATGACGTCGCGGGCGTCGTCGGGATCCCGGGGCACGAGGACCTCGCGCAGGTGCTCGCCGGCAGCGGCCTCGGCGGCCTCCAGGGCCGGCACCTCGGCGGCGAAGTCCTCGTCCTCCGCGGCCAGCTCGCGGGCGTCAGCCAGGTCGGCACTGGCCGACTGCCAGGCCCGGTAGGCGGCCACGACCCTGCCCAGCTCGGCGTAGCGGCGCCCCAGCCGGCGCATGGCACCGGGGTCGGAGGCCGCGGGCCCGGCCATCTCGGCCTCGATATCCGCGTACTCGGCCAGGAGCGGCTCTGCGGCGGAGAAGTCCTCACTCATGGACTCGGGTTCCTTCACTGGCTAGGAGTCGTGCTGACGGGCACCAGCGGCACTCGTGCGATATGCAAACGACGCCGACGGCGACTCTGGGAGCCGGCCGCCGGCGTCGTGAGACGCGGCTACTTGCTGCGCTTGCCGTACCGGGCCTCGAAGCGGGCGACGCGGCCACCGGTGTCGAGGATCTTCTGCTTGCCGGTGTAGAACGGGTGGCAGGCCGAGCACACGTCCACGCGGATCTCACCGGAGGTGACGGTGGAACGGGTCTCGAAGGTGTTGCCACAGGTGCACGTGACCGTGGTGGCCACGTAGTCGGGGTGGATGCCCTGCTTCATAGGTTTCTCCTTAAGCGTCAGAGGGTCCCGGGTCCCACGCGGGAGCGAGGGTGAACCGGAGGCCAGCAGCAGATTTTGCCACTGTCTCACGCGCCGTCGCAACGGCCGGGCCGCGTGAGACCGGGCACCTGGCCGGTTGCGTTACTCGTCCTCGCCGTCGGCCAGGGAGGTGCCGGCCGGGGTGGTCTTGGACAGCACCATGAGGAACTCGGCGTTGGACTGGGTGTCCTTGAGCTTGGAGAGCACCAGCTCGATGGCCTGCTGCTGCTCCAGCCCGGCGAAGAGGCGGCGCAGGCGCCACATGATCTTGAGCTGGGCGGGGTCGATGAGCAGCTCCTCGCGGCGGGTGCCGGAGGCCGCCACGTCCACGGCCGGGAAGATGCGCTTGTCAGCGAGCTGGCGCGACAGACGCAGCTCCATGTTTCCGGTCCCCTTGAACTCCTCGAAGATGACCTCATCCATCTTGGAGCCGGTCTCCACCAGGGCCGTGGCCAGGATGGTCAGGCTGCCGCCGTTCTCCACGTTGCGGGCCGCCCCGAAGAAGCGCTTGGGCGGGTAGAGGGCGGAGGCGTCCACACCACCGGAGAGGATCCGGCCGCTGGCCGGGGCCGCCAGGTTGTAGGCACGTCCGAGCCGTGTGATGGAGTCCAGCAGCACGACGACGTCCTGGCCCAGCTCCACGAGGCGCTTGGCGCGCTCGATGGCCAGCTCGGCCACGATCGTGTGGTCGGAGGCGGGGCGGTCGAAGGTGGAGGCGATGACCTCGCCCTTGACCGTGCGCTGCATGTCGGTGACCTCCTCGGGGCGCTCGTCGACGAGCACGACCATGAGGTGGGCCTCGGGGTTGTTGACACTGATGGCGTTGGCGATCTGCTGCAGGACGATCGTCTTACCCGCCTTGGGCGGGGAGACGATGAGTCCGCGCTGCCCCTTGCCGATGGGCGAGACCAGGTCGATGATCCGCGGGGTGACGGCCTTGGGCGTGGTCTCCAGGCGCAGCTGCTCCTGGGGGTAGAGGGGGGTGAGCTTGGCGAACTCGGGGCGGCGCTTGGAGCGCTCGGCGTCCATGCCGTTGACGGTCTCGACGCTGACCATGGGGTTGTACTTGACCCGGCCGGCCCGGTTCTGACGGCGGTTGTTGCGCCCGCCCTGGTGGGGCGTGGAGGACTCTCCGCCCTCGCGGACCCAGCCGGTCACGGCGTCGCCGGCACGCAGCCCGTTGTCCTTGATGAGCTGGTTGGAGACGTAGACGTCCTTGGGGCCGGGCAGGTACCCGGAGGTGCGCAGGTAGGCGTGCTGGTTGTCGGTGACGTCCAGGATGCCGGCGACCGGCAGGAGAACCTCGTCCTCACGCGGCTGGTTGCGGTTGCCGCGCCCGGCGGAGCCGTCCCGGCCCTCACGGCCGGAGTCGCGGTCATCACGGTCGAAGCGGTCGCGTCCGCGCTTGCGGCCCCGACGACGGCGCCCACCGCGCTCCTCGTCGTAGCCGTCGGAATCGTCGTTGCCGTCACGGCCCCGGCGCGAACGATCCTGGGGCTCGACGACGGAGGTCCCGGTGGCGTCGGCCAGGTCCCGCATGAGGGCGGCCTTGGCGTCGGCGTGGTCCTCGGGTGAGTCGGTGCGGGGCTCGCGTGTGGCGCGCTCCTGGTTCTCGGGGGCGCCGGCGGAGGCCTGGGCACGCCGGCGGCCACGGCGGAACTGGTCGCGCGAGGAGCGCTCACCCCGCTCCGAGCGCCCGTAGGAGTCACGGTCATCGCCCTCAGTGGTCTCGGAGCGCTCGGCGCGCTCGCGCCACCAGCTGCGTGCGGGGCGCTCTTCGTCACGGCCGGAGCCGCTGTCCGAGTCGCTGCTGGAGGAGCCGGAGCGATCGGGCAGATCGAGGCCCAGGTCGAGGGCCGGTGCGGACTGGCGCTCCTCGGGGGCCCCGGAGGCCGCGGTGGCGCGACGACGGCGGGAGCGCCCGGAGGCCGCGGCCGGGGGCTGCTCCGGTGCGGGCTCACTGGCCGCTGAGGCGGAGGAGGAGTCAGCGGCGTTGCTCGTCCCGGCATCGGGCGAGCTCTTCGACGTGCTGTGGGAGTCGGGAGTGGAGGCGGAGGAGCCGCGCGCCTCACGGATGGCGGCGACGAGCTCACTCTTACGCATACGGGAGGTGCCCTTGAGGCCCATGGAGCCGGCAAGCGACTGAAGCTCGGCCAGACGCATGGTGGAAAGCGAGGGCTGGGCGCTGGAGGTCTCGGTCACGAGTGTCCTAACGGTGTGATGACGCTCCGACAAAGGAGACGTTCAACTGGGGAGACTTCCCCGGAATCATTCACGGGGGTGGGTCATGCACTGCCGGCTTCTGCTGAGACCTGAGCCTCAGGTCCGGGGCTGGTGCGGTCAGCGGCGTGGTGCGATCCGTGCGGCCGACAGCGTCATCATAGCAGCCCGGAGAAGCAGCACCTAACGGAACACTGGCGAGCAACGCCGGGGATGCAGCCATTATTCCACCCATGACACTTCTCGCCGTCGCCGTGACGCCGGTGGGGCCGACCGTACACACGATCAGCCCCACCGGAATGATCGACTCGGACACCACCAAGCCGACTCTTGCCCTTCAAGCCCCCAGGCTCACGACCTCATCGACCTGCGAGAAGCGCCTCCATGGGCGCGAAGTCGGCCAACGGGTCAACCGGCGCCTGGCGCGGGAAGCGCTCCATGAGCGTGGCCAGCTCCCGTCCCGCCCGGGCCACGCGCTCACTCAAGGGCGACTCGGGCCTCTCAGAGGATGATGGCCTCTGCCAGGCCGCACCGAAGTCCTCGCTGGCCGCGAAGACGGCGGTCTGCGTCGGCAGGGCCTTCATGTAGACCACCAGCGGCCGCAGCGCCATCTCGGTCACAAGACTGTGCCGCGCAGTGCCGGCCGTCGCCCCCAGCAGGACGGGGACGCCCTCAAGTGTGCCGGCCGGCAGCACATCCATGGCGGACTTGAACAGTCCGGAGTAGGAGGCCTGAAAGACCGGGCTGACCAGGATGACGCCGTCGGCGGCGGACAGGGCATCGATCACCTTCTGCAGGTCGGCGGACACCGGCCCACCCACACTGGCCAGGGCGATGTCCTTGACCAGGGGCCTGAGCCCGATGACCTCGATGCTGGCCAGGCGGGAGTCGGCCTCCAGGGCCTTGCGAGTCGACTCAGCCAGCCGCTCGGCGAGCCGCTGGGAGGTCGAGGGCTCCGAGACCCCGGCGTGCAGAGCCACGATCCGGCTCAGACGCCCCATCTGGGTATTGGCGTAGGCGTCATAGGTTGGCGATCCGGCCAGGGACTGGGTGCCCCCAGAAGGGGCGACGGGTACGGTCGTATCAGCGGTCACGTCATCCATCTCCTGCCTGTCACTCGTCGTGTCACGGGTTTCCCATGCCATCTCAGATCCTCACCTTCCGGCCCGTGAGCGGGTCGAACTCGTTGGACAGGGAGAAGGGCTCCTCAGCCGGAGGCTCGGCCCCCTCCAGCAGGGCACGGTGGCGCGGGTGGAGCGGCGCGTCGGGAACCCCTTCGGGCCTGGTGGACTCCAGCTCGGCGCGCAGCGCCGGAACGATCTCGGAACCCAGGTACTCGATCTGCTTCATGATCTCCTTGTGCGGGACGCCGCCCAGGTCCAGGTTGAAGGCCTGACGCTGGTAGTCGCCGATCGCGTCCCGGTAGGTCAGGTACTTCTCCACGATCTGCTCAGGCGTGCCGACCGCGAGAGGCGTGTGCTGTGTCATCTCTTCCAGCGACGCCCCCTGGTAGACGTAGGTGTTGCGGAAGTAGGGGGTGTATCGCTCGATGGCCTCGGTCTCACTCCTGGCGGCGAAGATCTGTCCGCCCAAGCCCACGATCGCCTGCTCGGGCCGACCATGACCATAGAAGGCGAAGCGCTCTCGGTAGAGATCGACCATCTTCTTGACGTGGTCGATGGGCCAGAAGATGTTGTTGTGGAGGTATCCGTCTCCGTAATAGGCGGCCTGCTCGGCGATCTGGGGCGAGCGGATGGAGGCGTGCCACACGAAGGGCGGGACGCCGTCGAGTGGGCGGGGCATGGATGTGAAGTCCTGCAGCGCGGTGCGGAACTCACCCTCCCAGTCCACATTGGTCTCGCGCCACAGGCGGCGCAGCAGGTCATAGTTCTCCACCGCGAGCGAGATGCCCTTGCGGATGTCCTTGCCGAACCAGGGATAGACCGGCCCGGTGTTGCCACGCCCCATCATGAGGTCGACGCGCCCGTCGGAGAGGTGCTGGAGGTAGGCGTACTCCTCGGCCAGGCGCACCGGGTCATTAGTCGTGATGAGGGTGGTCGCGGTGGTCAGGAGCAGCTTGTCCGTGCGGGCAGCGATGTTGGCCAGCAGGGTCGTGGGTGACGACGGCGCGAAGGGTGGGTTGTGGTGCTCCCCGGTAGCGAAGAAGTCCAAACCCGCCTGCTCGGCCAGGACCGCCATCTCGACTGTGTTCTTGATGCGCTGATGCTCACTGGGAGCCTTGCCAGTAGCCGGATCGGTCGTGATGTCTCCGACTGTGAAGATCCCAAACTGCATCAGACGTCCTCCCTGTTCTCAACACTGGATTTCAGTGATTTCTTGTGTACTGAGAGAACTGGAGAAGCTTATAGTTTATTTCTCAACTACTCGAATGTGGTGCACTTCCCACACGGAAGCAGGGCTCAGCAGCCTCACCGGGGATTCGAGACGGAAGCGGATCGCGGGCGTCCTCGAGTCCAAGGACGCCCGCGATCAGGGAGGCGAATGAAGAAGCCGTTCGCGCGGATCAGGAGGTCAGGACCGCCCCACGGGTGTCGATTCCGGGGCTGAGCACGCTCCAGCCGTGGTTCTCCAGGGCGAAGCGGGTCTGGTCGGCCAGGGTGGACAGGACCAGCACCGTGGGACCGGCGCCGGAGATGACGGCCGGGTAGCCCTGCTCGCGCAGCGAGTCCATGACGGCCATCGAGGCGGGCAGGACTCCGCGCCGGTATTCCTGGTGGAGGCGGTCCTCGGTTCCGGCCATGAGCAGGTCGGGACGTCCGGCGAGCGCCAGCATGAGCACGGCGGCCCGGGAGGTGTTGAACAGGGCGTCCTCGCGCGGCACGGAGACCGGCAGGACCTGACGGGCCTCCTTGGTGGACAGGCGCGTCGTCGCCGGCGGGATGAGCAGGCTCACCCCGAGGGAGGCGTCCACGGGCATGGGCGCCATGCGCGGGCGTCCCCCGCGCTCGACCCAGGCGACAGTGGCGCCTCCGAACACGGCGGGCGCGACGTTGTCGGGGTGGCCCTCGAAGTCGGTGGCCAGGGCGAAGATCCGGTCATCGCTGAGGGCCTCGGGCTCGGCGATGAGGCCGCGCGCCAGCATGAGTCCGGCCACGGCGGCACTGGCGGACGAACCCATGCCCCCGCCGTGGGGGATCCGGTTGACGCAGCGCATCTCGAAGCCGGCCTGTGGGGCGCCGACGGCGTCCAGACCGGCTCGCAGCGCCTGCACGACGAGGTTGTCGTCATCGGTGGGGACCGTCTCGGCGCCCACACCCTCGACGATGACGCGGGTGGTGCCGGTGATCGGCCGCACCGAGACCTCGTCGTAGTAGCGGAAGGCCATGCCGAAGGAGTCGAAGCCCGGCCCCATGTTCGCCGTCGTGGCCGGGACCCGGACGGCCGCGCGCTCGTAGACGATGCGCATGTCACTCGCCCTCGACGCGTTGGATGGAGACGACCTCGGCGACCCGGTCGGAGTCCCGCAGGCCCTCGACGGCGGCGTCGAGGTGGAAGACGGGGGCAGGGTGGGTCACGAAGGTGACGACGGCCTGGTCGTGGCTGCCGTCGGAGGTGACGTAGGCGCTCTGGCGCACCGAGTTGATGGAGACCTCGTTCTCGGCGAAGACGGAGGCCATCGCGGCCAGGGAGCCGACGGCGTCGTCTGAGCGCAGCTGGATCTGGTAGCGGGTGACGGCGGCCTCGGGGCCGAGGACCGGCAGGCTCGCGTAGGAGGACTCGCGGGGGGCCTGGCCGCCGTGGACCCGGTGGGCGGCGGCTGCGACGACGTCGGACAGGACCGCTGAGGCGGTCGGGGCTCCTCCCGCTCCCTGACCGTAGAACATGAGGCGCCCGGCGCTCTCGGCCTCGACCAGGACGGCGTTGTAGGCGCCGTGAACGCTAGCCAGCGGGTGGTCGTTGGGGACGAGGGCGGGGTGGACGCGCACGGAGACGCCTTGCGCGTGCTCGTCGTCGCGGCGCTGGGCGATGGCGAGGAGCTTGAGCTCGCAGCCCGAGGCGTGGGCCTCGCGGATGTCGTCGGCGGTGACCTCGCGGATGCCCTCAACGGAGACGTCGTCGAGGCCCACGCGGGTGTGGAAGGCGAGGGAGGCGATGATGGCGGCCTTGGCGGCGGCGTCCAGGCCGTCGACGTCGGCGGTGGGGTCGGCCTCGGCGTAGCCGAGCTCCTGGGCGGTGGCCAGGGCGGTCTCGAAGGAGAGTCCCTTGGTGCTCATCTCGTCGAGGATGTAGTTAGTGGTGCCGTTGACGATACCGAGCACGCTGGTGACGCGGTCACCGGCCATGGACTCGCGCAGCGCGTAGACCACCGGAATGGCACCGGCAACAGCGGCCTCGTAGTAGAAGTCGGTGCCTGCGGCCGCGGCGGCAGTGTAGAGCTCGGGGCCGTGGGCCGCGATGAGGGCCTTGTTGCCGGTGATGACGCTGGCCCCGGCCTTGAAGGCGGCCAGGATGAGGGTGCGGGCCGGCTCGATCCCGCCGATGAGCTCGATGACCAGGTCGTTGCCGGTGGCGACGGCGGTGGCGTCATCGGTGAGGAGGTCCTGGGGGACGGCGAAGTCGCGCGGCGCGTTGACGTCGCGGACGGCGACGCCCGTGATCTCAAGACGTGCGCCGGAGCGGGCGGCGAAGTCGTCGGCCTGCTCGGTGAGGAGGCGAATGACCTGGCTGCCGACGGTCCCGGCGCCGAGGACGCCGACGGTCAGTGTGCGCTGGGCGGGTGAGAGGTCCTGAGCCACGGGATGACCACCTTGCTGTGTGTGCTGTGTTGCGTGCCGCGCGTGGGCACTTCGACTGCGTCATGCGATGGGGCCGATCGGCTGGCACGGTCAACCGACCGCCCACCGGCGCTGACCATCACTGCGGGCCAGCATAAGGGGCATCGGCCGTGGAGCGCTTGCATGTCCGCCTGTGGACACACGGCCGGCTCTGTGCTTCCCAGTGCGATGAGGCCGGCAGGGGGTACTTCCGGCGCCGGCCTGAGGCCGCGCGCGGACGGGGTGGGGCTCTCAGCGACGCCAGATGATCTGCTTGAGCAGCCGGCCGATCACCCGTCCCAGGCCCAGGGATACCGGGGCGGCCGCGCTGTCGGAGTACCCCCAGGCCGGAGGCGGCTGCTCCAGGGAGGAGAGGAAGGAGGTCAGTGAGGACGAAGAGGAGGAGGTTGTTGCGCTCATGCCTTCAGGTTAGAAAACAGCCATGCGATAAGCGCCCCTCGAGAGAATGATTGCTGAGGAGGCTCCCTCCTCCCCACGGCCGAGACGATCGGACGGGGCTCTCCTGCTTTCGGCAGATCCGCCGAGCCGGGCCGCAGGGGCGGGACCCCAGGGCGCAGACGGCCAGTGGCCCCGCCCCGGTTGAACCGGAGAGGGGCCACTGGATGGGCTCTGCTGACAGAGCGTTCAGGCTCGAGACACGGTTACCCGCGTTCAGGAGGCGTTGCGGCGACGAGCCACCAGCAGGGCGCCACCACCCAGGCCGGCGCCGGCGAGCAGCACGAGCGCAACGGCGTTAGCACCGGTGTGCGCCAGCGGCGGGGTGCCACCGTTCGGCGTCCTCGGGGTGGAGGTGGGCGGCACCGGAGCACCCGGGGTGCTCGGCGGCTGCTGCGTAGTGGTCGGCGGGGTCGCCGGCGGGTTGTCGACCGTGGGCGGGGCCTGCGTGGTGGTCGGCGGGGTCGCCGGCGGGTTGTCGACCGTGGGCGGGGCCTGCGTGGTCGTCGGCGGCGTCGAGGTGGTCGTCGTCGTGTTGGTCAGAGAGACATTGACGATCTCCTGGTCGCGGATGGTGAAGGTGTTGGTCTTCTGGCCGTCGATGGTGAAGACCGGCTCACCCCAGTTGAAGCCGGAGGCGGCGGGCTGGGCCTTGGAGGTGTCCTCGGTGAGCGTGACCTTGGTGCCCACGGGGAAGGTGCCGTCGAAGGCGACCGGCTCACCGGGCTTGACCGTGACGGAGGAGGTTCCGGTGCGACCCTCGCCGGTGGCCTTCTGGCCCTCGGGAGCCTTCCAGTCCGGGTAGGAGCTGGCAGCGGCCGGCAGCTCGTAGGCGACGTCGACGACGAAGCTGGAGCCGGCGGCCTTCGCGGCGGCCTCGCCCTCGACGACCTTGGTCACGTTGAAGCTGCCGAAGCCGGGCTCCATCTGGACCGAGATGTCGAAGTACTGGACGTAGGACTGCTTCTGGGTGCTGGTCAGGTCCGTACCGTTGAGGTTCACAGTGTTCTCGTAGGAGGTGCCGCGGGAGGCGGCGACGGCCTTGCCGTTGGCGTCCACGAAGGAGACGGGGTACTCCAGGGTGAAGTTGGTGCCGTTCTTGAACGGACCGGTCACCTCGTAGGTGGCGGTGCGGCCGTCCTCGGAGTAGGTGGCCTTGACGTCGTAGTCACCGTACTGGGTGGTGGAGTCCTGGCCGGCGGCGTTGGTCAGCGGGATGGACTTGCCGTCAGCAGGACGCAGGTTGAGGACCGTGCGGGTGGCGTCAGCCTGGTTGAAGGTCATGCCGCCACCGAGGGTGTCGGTGAAGACGATGCTCTGGCGGGAGCCGTCGAAGGTCTTGCCGAGCTTGTCACCAGTGGTCTGGTTGGTCCCGAAGTTCACACCCCAGGTCAGCTCCTTGTAGTTGTTGTAGAAGCTGGAGGCCCACTTGGTGAGCTCCCAGTCGCTCTCCTTGGGGCCGCCGATGCCGCCACCGCCGGGCAGGGTGACGGTCGTGGTGACACCGTTGACGGTGAAGTCAACGGACTGCACGTCGGTGGCCTTGGCGACGGACACCAGGGCGGAGCCGGAACCCTTGAAGTTGTGGAAGCCGGCGGCCTTGAGCTCGTCAACCTTGGAGTTGAAGGTGCAGGTGACGTCCTTGACGGTCAGGGTGCAGGTACCGACCTCGACATCCTTGCCGCCGTACTCGACGGTCATGGGGTGGGTCTCGTTGTTCTGCAGGTTGGTGAAGTACTCACCCAGACCGATCGTGAAGGAGTCGCCGCTCTTGAGGTTGGCGTCGACACCGCTCCAGTCGAAGCTGAGACGGGCGAGGTCGTAGGTGTTGAGCTGTCCGTCCTGCTCGACGTTGTTACCGTCCACCCGCGTCAGAGACAGGTTGGTGACGTTGACGCTCTTGTTCTGCTCAGCGCTCGCCTGAGGGGCGAACTGAGACAAGATCGCGACAAGGAAGAGAGTGAGGATGGCGGCGGCCCCCCTCACCGCCCCTCGCGTGAGGGCCGGCCGAGAGGCGGCGCCCGTGGACATTGTGTTCATGGGTTCTCCGGATTCCTGGCATAGATGACAAGGGTCTGCCTTGTGAAACATCACCGAACGTTCCCACCGTCTGTTCAGGAGAGGGAAAGGCCGCCCCGTGATGACCAAGACCACTGTGTCACAAACCGACTGATTGGGAACAGGGAACACTCAAAACACGCGCGACGTCACAGTCTCGTCACATCCAAATCTGCATCTTCCAACAAACTAAACCCCAAGGTTTTGTAGGTTTCCTACAATAAATCTATTGCCGGGCCATGCCGCCCCTGTGTCTCCTCTATCAGGCAAGCCACACGTCAGTTGTGTCAGCCCTCCAAAACAATCGACATCCACCCCGCCTTTGAAGTGGCTACACCCAGCACTCTTTAAGGTTGTTGTTGCCCTCAGGGCCACCTCATCGTTTTATCAGAACATATACAGAAGCGCCGTCGTTGCAGGACTTGTTCCTGGAACGACGGCGCTTCAGCGAGCGACCGGTAGGAGACCTCAGCCCTCCAGGCGCAGGAGGTCCTCGATGGTCTCGGGGCGCAGAACCCAGCCCGACTCCCCCTCACGCACCCAGCGCACGCCGGGGCGGGTGAAGAGGTTGTAGTTGGAGGCCATGGAGCGCCCGTAGGCGCCGGTGGCAGGCACGGCCAGCACATCACCGACGGCCAGGTCGGCGGGCAGGTCCACGTCGCGCACGACGACGTCGCCGGACTCGCAGTGCTTGCCCACCACCCGGCTGCGCACCAGCCCGGCCTGCGGGTCGGGTCGGCGGTTGGCGATCAGGGCCGTGTAGGCGGCCTCGTAGAGGGCGGGACGGATGTTGTCACTCATGCCGCCGTCGATGCTGACGTAGAGACGCGAGGCTCCCTCCCCCAGCTCGACGCGCTTGAGGCCGGTGACGGTGTAGAGGGTGACCGTCGTCGGTCCGGCGACTGCGCGGCCGGGCTCGATGGAGACGGTGGGGACCTCGTCTCCAAGACGCTCGCAGGTCTCGCGCACGGCCTCGGCCAGGGTGCCGGCGACCTGCGCCGGGCTGGGCGGCACCGGGTCGGCCCCGGTGTAGGCGATGCCGTAGCCACCGCCCAGGTCGACCTCCGGGCACAGGTGCCCGGTGTCGACGGCGACCTCGTGGCGCAGGGTAAGGACAATGCCGACGGCCTCCCGGAAGCCGGCCAGGTCCAGGATCTGGGAGCCGATGTGGGAGTGCAGCCCGTGCAGCTCGAGCTCGGAGGCGGCGATGATCGCGTCGATGGCCTGCCGGGCAGCGCCTCCGTGGACGGAGAGGCCGAACTTCTGGTCCTCGTGGCCGGTGGAGATGTACTCGTGGCCACCGGCGTGCACGCCGGTGGTCAGGCGCACCATGACCTTGCCGGTCTCCTCGGGCCCGTAGACGCCACTGGCACGCAGCTCGCGCACGGCGCGGGCAGCGAGCTCAACCTCCTCGAGGGAGTCGAGGACGAGGTGACCCACGTGGTGGGTGAGGGCGACGGCGATCTCGGCCTGCGTCTTGCCGTTACCGTGCAGGCCCAGACGGGTGGCGTCCGTGGTGGCCTCCTCCCCGTCCACCTCCTGCAGGGCGGCCAGGGACACGGCGAGCTCGCCGCGGCTGGCGGTGTCGATGCCCATACCCTCCTCGAGGACCCACTGGGCGACCTTGGTGGTCAGGAAGGCCTTCCCGGCGTAGAAGGCCTCTCCCCCGGCCATGCCGTAGCTGGGCCAGAACTCCTCGTGCATGGCGGCGGCCCAGGAGGCGGCGCGGCCACGCAGGTCGGCCTCGTCCAGGACGAAGACGGGGCTGGGGGCCTCGGCGAGGATTTCGGAGACGGTCAGCACGCCCAGGACGAGCTCGCCGTCGTCCGTGCGCCGTGCCGTGGTGGGCCACAGGTCGGGACGGTCCTCGGGCTCAGGGCAGGCCAGTGACCCCAGGGGCGGCTCTCCGGCGGGAATCTGGTCAGTCATCGACTCTCACATCCTCTCGGGTGCGCTCACACCCAGCAGGTCGAGCCCGTTGGCCAGGACCTGCCCGACGGCGTCGTTGAGCCACAGGCGGGCGACGTGCCCGGAGTCCACGGCGTCGTCCCCGCGCGGGGTGACGCGGGTGGCGCCGTACCAGGCGTGGTAGGCGGCGGCGAGCTGCTCGAGGTAGCGGGCCACGCGGTGCTGCTCGCGCAGCTGCGCGGCCTGGGCCACGGTGGCGGGGAACTGGGCCAGGACCCCCAGCAGGGCGGCGTCGGCCGGATCGTCCAGGGCACCGGGCTCGAAAGGCGCCTCGTTCGGGTCCCGGCTCACGCCGTGCTCGGCGGCGTTGCGGGCCACGTTGCGGGTCCGGGCGTGGGCGTACTGGACGTAGTAGACGGGGTTGTCGGAGGTGGAGGAGGCCAGCAGGTCCAGGTCGATGTCGATCATGGAGTCCATGGAGGAGCGGGCCAGGGCGTAGCGGGCCGCGTCCACGCCGACGGCGTCGACCAGGTCCTCCAAGGTGACGATAGTGCCGGCGCGCTTCGACATGCGCACCGGGACGCCGTTGCGCACAAGGTTGACGAGCTGGCCGATGAGGATCTGCATGTTGGTGCCGGGAGTGTCCCCGAAGGCCGCGCACATGGCCATCATCCGGCCGATGTAGCCGTGGTGGTCGGCCCCGAGCAGGTAGACGGCGCAGTCGGCGCCGCGCTCGCGCTTGTCCAGGTAGTAGGCGAGGTCGGCGGCGAAGTAGGCGGCGTTGCCGTCAGACTTGATGAGGACGCGGTCCTTGTCGTCCCCGAAGTCGGTGGTGCGCAGCCAGGTGGCGCCGTCGCGCTCCTCGATGACGCCGCGCTCGCGCAGCCGGGCGATGGCGCGCTCGACGGCGCCGGAGGTGTGCAGGGAGTCCTCGTGGAAGAAGACGTCGAAGTCGGAGCGGAAGGCGTGCAGCTCGGCCTTGACGGCGGCGAACATGAGGTCGACGCCGCGGGAGCGGAAGACTTCGGTGGCCTCGGCGTCGGGCAGGGTGGCCGGGTCGGGGCGGCCGGCGGCGAGCTCGTCGGCGGTCACCTGCTGGGCGATCTCGCTGATGTAGGCACCACCGTAGCCGTCCTCGGGGGTCTGCTCGCCGCGTGCGGAGGCCAGCAGGGAGCGGGCGAAGCGGTCGATCTGGGTGCCGTGGTCGTTGAAGTAGTACTCCCGCGTGACCTCGGCCCCGCAGGCGGACAGGATCCGGGCCAGGGAGTCGCCGACTGCGGCCCAGCGAGCGCCACCCAGGTGGACCGGCCCGGTGGGGTTGGCCGAGACGTACTCGAGGTTGATGTGCTGGCCGCTCAGGGAGTCGTTGCGGCCGTAGGCCTCACCGGCCTCGACGATGGAGCGGGCGAGCTCGCCGGCGCTGGCGGCGTCGAGGCGGATGTTGAGGAAGCCGGGGCCGGCGACCTCCACGGAGGCGATGCCGTCGAGGGCCTCGAGACGCGGGACGAGGAGCTCGGCGAGGTCGCGCGGCTTGGTGCCGGCCTTCTTGGCCAGCTGCATGGCCACGTTGGTGGACCAGTCACCGTGGTCGCGGTTGCGGGGGCGCTCGACGCGGGGGTCGGGAATCTCTGCGGCGGGCAGGGCGAGGGAGCCCTCGGCGGAGGCCCCCTCCAGGACGGTGCGGATGGCTGCGGCAAGCTCTTCTGGGGTCACGCGCGTCAGCGTACCGTCAACGGGCGGGCCGGATCACGAGCGAGCCCGGCGGCTGCCGGCCATCGTGGGACATGTCGCATGTCTCGCGCCGGTTTCACTCCAGGACCGGGACGCTGGTACAGTCACGCCTCGGGCCCCGGTAGCTCAGTGGATAGAGCGTCTGCCTCCGGAGCAGAAGGTCGCAGGTTCGAATCCTGTCCGGGGCACCACCTCCGAGCCCTCGTCGCCACTCGCGGCGGGGGCTTGCTCATTCGTGTTACGGCACAATTCCCCTGGCCGAGGCGGAGCCCAAGCGAGTTCCGCGAGGCCATCCTCCAGCTCCAGGCTCTTGACGGGCCCTTCAGCTGAGTGTCTTGAGGGCGAGGCTGGGGACGTCGGTCATGATGGCGTCCACGTTGAGGTCGGCCAGGTGGCGCATCCGCTCGGGGTCGTCCACCGTCCAGACGTGGACCTCCAGGCCCGCGGTGTGCGCGGAGGCGACGAAGCGGCGGGTGACCACCGGAACGCCGTGGTAGCTCTCCGGCACCTGGACAGCGTCGACCCTGCCGCGGGTCCAGCCCCAGCGGGTCTGGGGCAGGGGGACGGCCGCCTCGCTGCGCAGCATGAGGCCGAGCACGTCACTGACGCCCAGTGAGGTCATGGCCCGTGGCTCCTGGCGGCGCAGCACGGCCAGCCGGCGGGCGGAGAAGGAGGCGAACCGGACTCGGTCGAGGGCCTGGGCGTCGCGCACCGTCTGCAGGGCCGCCTGGACGACGCAGGAGTCCTTGAGGTCGATGTTGAACTTCATCGCCGGCTGGGCGTACAGGGCGTCGTCGAGCCGGACGAAGCCGCGCCCATCGCCGGAGTCGAGGTCGGCCAGCTCGGCCCACATGACCTCCCCCACGGTGCGGGGGTCGTTCGCGGTACGCCGCAGGTCCTCGTCGTGGCTGAGCACGACGACGCCGTCGGCGGTCAGCCGCAGATCGGTCTCCATCCACTCCAGCCCGAGCGCGGCCACGTGCTCGACGGCGCTCCAGGTGTTCTCGGGAACCTCGCGTCCGCCGCCGCGGTGGGCGATGACGGCAGGACGGCGGGTTCGTGACGCGGCAGGCGGCACAGTGGGTCTCCCTCAGCTGCAGTTGGTGGTGAGCTCGACGGCGTTGTGCTGCTTGAGCCAGCCCCACGGCTCCACGGTGGACTCGTCGGCGGTGTCGTCCTTGGTGCGCACCTCGAAGTGCAGGTGAGAACCGGAGGACCGGCCCGTGTTACCCACGCCGGCGATCATCTGACCGGCCGTGACGGTGTCACCGACCTTGACGTGGATGCCGTCCTCGTACATGTGCAGGTAGCTGGTGTACCAGACCTGGCCGTCGATCTCATGCTTGATGGTGATGGTTCCGGTGCCATCGACCATGCCGGCGGTGGTGACGGTGCCGGCGGCGGCCGCGTAGATGGGCGTCCCCACGGGGGCGGCCATGTCCTGCCCGGCGTGCAGCTTGCGGTAGCCGAGGGTGGGGTGGGTGCGGTACCCGTACTCGGAGGAGATCTCGTAGGTGCCCGGAAGCATCGGGTAGAACAGCTGCGGCTTGGAGCTGAAGGCGGTGGTGTCGCCGGAGGCTCCTGTGGCCGAGGAGCAGGTCTTGGCGGCGTTCTGGAAGGCCTCACGGATCCGGGCCCGGGTGGCGGCGTCGGGCACGTTGGACAGCTGGGTGTCGGAGTCCTCGTCCAGGTCGTCGCTGCCGAGCACGGCGCTGGCCACTGAGGATGCCTTCGTGCCACCGGCGGCCGGACTCTGCGTGGCCGAGCCATTGGAGTGCATCTTCATGGCGGCCGAGGCCAGTGGGGTGTTGTCGAGGTGGTTGGACAGGGGGGCGAGCACCGTGGCGACGGCCAGGACCGACAGGACGGCGGTGCGCCCCAGAATCCCGGAGCCGGTGCGGCGGCGGGCGGGACGGGCGGGGGCAGGTCCGGTCGAGGAATCGCGGTGGGCCTCCGGCTTCGATGCCGCTTTGGCCTTGGCCGACGACGCCGGGGAGCTGGCCTCATCGGCCGCCTCGCCTCGCTTGGCCTGGGCGGCTGACTTCTCGGACTTGGTCTTCCTAGTGCTCCGGGCGGCCTTGATGGCGCGGATGGTCTCCTCGTCCGCGAGCGGCACCCCGGCCTTGCGGGCGGCCATGATCTTGCGGACCTCGGGGACCTCGATGGTCTCGGCACCTCGGAAGTCCGTAATCCGCTGCGAGAAGCGGATTTCGTGGGGCGTCTCGGGAGCGGAGGGAGCCTGCTCCGCGGGCGCTGACGGCTCAGCCTGCGGCGTCTGGACGGCGGGGTGGTCCGCCTGCGCGCCAGGGACGTCGAAGGAGGCGGTGTGGTGGGACGTGGCGGCGACGACGGGCTTGGCCGAGGCGGTCGAGGCTGGGGCTGCGGCGGAGGCGCGTTGCCGGCGACGGCCCGCGGATCGGGAGGCGGGCTCGGAGGCCGCCCCGATCTCCGGCTCGGCGGAGGCGGTCTGCGCGGCCGCGTGACGGTGACGCTGTGCGTCGCTGGGCGAAGCAGGAGGTGTGCCACTAGCGGCCCACCACGGCGTGGCACCGGCGGGGCGAGCGGCTGCCGGCTCGAGCCCTGAGGTGGACTCGGCCAGTGAGGCTGCAACCAGGGGCGACAGCGCCGAGGGCGTTGAAGGTGCCGCGGCGGGCGCGGCCTGGTCGCCACGATGCGAGTGGTGCTGGTCGTGGTGGAGCTCGGAGTGGCCCTCGGGGCGATGAGCCTGGGGTAGCGCGGAACTCTGGACAGCGGGATTCTCCCGCGTCTGCTCGGGGTCCTCGAAGGCCTGGGCGGTGCGCAGCTCCTTGCGGGAGCGCCGGGTGGGGCGAGTGTCACCGGTGACCTGCGGCGAGGAGGTGAAGACGGAGGGGGCCGCAGATGCGGCGCCGTGCGCCTGAGCCGCCGGCGTCTGCGAGGGCTGCTGGGAGGTGGGCTCGGGCTCTTCGATGGTGCTCTGATGCCGGCGGGCCATACGGCTCATCGGTGCGACGGGCTGGGGCTGCGCCGACTCTGCGGGGACCGACGGCGCTGAACCGCTCCCTGGGCGCGTCGCAGGCGCTGCCGGCGCCACGGGCCGCTGCGGGTGGTTCTGCTTCTGCGGGGCGACCGGGACGTCAGGGAGAGCCGATGGGCTCGGAGCGGTGACGGGGCTGGAGGCGGCAGCGTTCTCGGCGCGGTGAGTGTGAAGGTCTCGACGTGAGCGGCGAGTGGCTCCGGCGACGTGAGTGGTGTGCGTCGTCGACGGTGACGACGGGGCGGTTCCGGCCTGCGCCTCAGCGACTTGGCGAGCAGCTTCGGCAGCACGTTCCGCCTCGCGACGCTGGCGTCGACTCATGGGCTGCGGGGTCACGCGGGAAGCCTCCAGGTGGCTGAGTGTCATAGGGAAGTCGTTACGGCCGGTGTCCCGGCTGTGGCGACATGGCGGCTGCCAGAGCGACAGCCTGGGTTGTACTCGGTTAAAACAGTAGCGGTCTCCTGTGGGTCTTGCCAGGAGAACCAGCACACCTTTGTGTGACCTGCACTTCTCACACAAACCCCAGGGGTTCCATCCGACCAGCCGGCCGCGAACCGGATTCGCGTGCCATACGAAGGAATCAGCGCCTGGCCACCAGTGCTGGAGCAGCAATCGACGATGGTCGCACCAGGCAGCCCATGTTGTGGGAATCCGCCGATTCTGCCCTTTAAATCACGATTTAATCACGGCGCTGGTGCTCCTCGCGCTGCATGGCGTCGTTGACCTCGCCGACGAGCTCTTCGAGGATGTCCTCCAGGAAGAGGACCCCGACGAAGCGCCCCTGCGCGTTGCGCACGTGCCCGAGGTGGGCCCCCGAGCGCTGCATGGCCGCCAGCGCCTCCTCAACCTCGTCGTCGTAGCCGACGGGCACGAGTGCGCGAGCGCGCCAGGCGGGTACCGGCTCGGTGCGCTCAGCGCCGTCGGCGTAAAGGATGTCCTTGAGGTGCAGGTAGCCGGTGATGACGGGCTCCTCCCCCTGGTCGACCGCGGCCTGGTCGGCGACCAGCGGGAAGCGGGAGAAGCCGGTGGAGGCCACGGCCCGCTCCACGTCCTCCGGGGTGCAGTCCTGGGCCAGGGTGACGAGCTCGCTCAGGGGCACCATGACGCTGCCGGCGGTCTCCTCGGAGAACTCCAGGGCGCCGCTGAGCAGGCCGGTGGAGTCCTCCAGGACGCCTTCGGCGGTGGAGCGCTCGACGATGGAGGCGACCTCCTCGGCGTTGAAAGCGGCGGCGATCTCCTCCTTGGCCTCGATGCCCAGGACCTTGAGGACCCCGTTGGCGAAGCCGTTGAGGGCGTTGACCACGGGGCTGAAGACGCGCGAGCACCACACCAGGGGCGGGGCGAGCCAGCGCACGGCCTTCTCCGGGGAGGCGATGGAGATGTTCTTGGGCACCATCTCCCCGGCGACGACGTGCAGGCCCACGACGATGACCAGGGCGATGACGACGGCGACGGCGTGGGAGCCGGCGTGCCCGACGCCGACGGCCGCGAGCAGGGGCTCCAGGGCGTGGGCGATGGCCGGCTCGGCGACGACGCCCAGGCCGGTGGAGCACAGGGTGACGCCGAGCTGGGCGGTGGCCAGCATGCGTGAGACGTTCTGCAGGGCCCACAGGGCGGTGGCGGCGCGGGCGTCGCCGGCCTCGGCCAGTGGCTCGAGCTGGCTGCGGCGCGAGGAGGTGACGGCGAACTCGGCGCCGACGAAGAAGGCGTTGCCGGTCAGGAGGATGACGGTGAGCAGGAGGGCGAGCGGAGTACTCATCGGCGCTCCCCCTCTGGTCCTCGGCCTCCGGGGGCGGTCTCGGGGTCCTTGGGGCGCACGTGGAGGCGGGTGACGCGGCGCCCGTCCATGGCGTCGACGGTCAGTGAGGCGTGGGGCAGGTCGACGACGTCGCCGACGGCGGGGATGCGGCCGAGCTCGGTCATGACCAGGCCGCCGAGGGTCTCGTAGGGGCCGTCGTCGGGGACCTGGATGGCGGCGCGGGTGGCGAGCTCGTCGGGGCGCATCCACCCGGGGACGACCCAGTGGCCGGAGGGGTCGAGGTGGGCGCCGGCGCGGCGTCGGTCGTGCTCGTCGGCGACGTCCCCGACGACCTCCTCGACGGCGTCCTCGAGGGTGACGACGCCGGCGGTGCCGCCGTACTCGTCGACGACGATCGCCATCTGGGAGCCCTGGGCGCGCAGCTCGACGAGCAGGTTGGCCAGCGGCATGGTCTCGGGGACGCGGGGCGCGGGGGTCATGAGGGAGGTGGAGGCGACGGGGACGTCGGCGCGCCGCTCGTAGGGGACGCCGATGGCGCGGCGCAGGTGGACGATGCCCATGACGTCGTCGATGTCGCGGCCGATGACGGGGAAGCGGGAGTGGCCGGTGGCGCGGGCCAGGTGCACGACGTCCTCGGCGGAGTCGTCGGCCTCGAGGGTGTGGAGGCGGCCGCGGTCGGTCATGACGTCGACGGCGGTCAGGGCCCCCAGGCCGATGGAGCGGGTGAGCAGGGTGGCGGTGGAGGCGTCGAGGGTGCCCTCCTCGGCGCTGTGGCGCACGAGGGAGGCGAGCTCGCCGGCGCTGCGGGTGCCGCTGAGCTCCTCGGCGGGTTCGATGCCCATGGCGTGCAGGACGGCGTTGGCGGCGCCGTTGAGCAGGACGATGAGGGGCTTGAGGAGGGTGGTGAAGCCCATGAGGAAGGGGGCCACGAGGCCGGCGGCGCGCATGGGGTCGGCCAGGGTGGCGTTCTTGGGGATGAGCTCGCCGATGACCATGGAGAAGGCGTTGACGACGATGAGGGCGATGACGACTGCGGCGCCGGTGGCCACGGAGGCAGCCAGCCAGCGGCTCATGAGGTCGGTGAGCAGGTTCGCCAGGGCCGCCTGCATGGTGTAGCCCAGGAGCACGGTGGTGAGGGTGATGCCGACCTGGGCGCCGGACAGGAGGGTGGACAGGCGCCCCAGGGCGCGCCGCACGGTGGTGGCGCGCTTGTCGCCGGTGGCGGCGCGGGTCTCGACGGTGGAGGGGTCGAGGGCAACCAGGGAGAACTCTCCGGCCACGAACAGGGCGGTGCCCACGGTGAGGACCACGCCGACGGCGATCATGAGCCAGTCGGTCATGCGGGCCCCTCCCCCACGTGGGATGAGGTGTGGACGCTGGAGGCGGACGAGTCGGGGTGGGGGTGGTCAGAGGCGGGCGAGGAGGCGCGGTGCGTGCGGGTGCGGCGCCTTGAGGCCCGGCGGAAAGCCGATCGCATAGTGACCGAACGGTACCACCGCGGTGGTACCGCCACCGAGATCCCGGCACCAAACTCTCACGCGATCATCACCGACAGCACTGATTTCTCACGACTCAGATAGCCTACGTCACAGACCGAGTGAGCACGGAGGCTGCGATGTCGTCACGGAAGCCGCAGAAAGCGGTCCACTCAACCGATCCGGGCCAGTCCGGCTGGTGGCTCCTTGCGCCAGCCTGCGGCACAGTCGTAGGTGCAGCCATTCCACATCTCGGCACACTCGGCTCCAAACGGACCAAGGAGACAACAGAGGAACAAGCTCCCAGACTCGCGCGACTAAGAGTTCATTCCGTGACGAGCCACGACACATAAGGGCGCGGGAATGATGGTCGACACATTGTCGGTGGATATTGTGGCGCGGGTGCGACAGGCGGTAAATACCAACGAGTACTCCAGGTGCGAAATATTCGCTTCCCCTTTTGCGAATGTTTCGGTACAGACACATCCTGCCCTCATACCCCTTATGCGCTCGCACGTCTACTACCCTGATACACCATCGCCAGCAGACATCTGGTCGGTAAGTGCCGTCGAGAGTGACTATCTCTGGGATTTCGCAGTCGAACAGTTAAATCCTGTATGGATGCCTGTCTTGGATTATGGCGCGGACGGTCATGTCGTCGATGTCGACCAACAAGCCCGCCTCATCATGATCCCGAGCACGAGAACCGTAATCGTCCGGGATCGTGCGGAGAAGAAGGTCTACATAGTTGGCAGAGATGTTCGAGGTCTTTTCGTAGAGCTGTGTCGAGTTGTCCGGGGCGTTCACACGGCGTCAGCCATCAACAGCGGGGCGATGGCGTTCCACTCCTCGTCGGTTGTTCGCCAGGGTCGTGGAGTCTGCTTCGTAGATGATAAGGGCGCAGGGAAGTCGACGGCGTTGCTCGCTGCTGCCACGTCTCATCTCGACGGGCTGAGTATTCTTACGAATGACAAGGCGCTTCTCCATTTTGATCGTGACCTGGAGATCCTGGCGTGGCCTAGTGTCGTCAATGCGGGCGCGGGAAGCCTACTGGCTCTGGGCGGTGACCGCGTTCTCAAGCCGGAGTTTCATTACCGGTATGGTGCGATGGCCTACCTACTTCTCGATCTTCCACTGATCGAGAAGTTGTCGACGGGCGATGAAACTTCGGTGCCCGCCAAAGTGATGTTGCTACCGGAAGAGATGCGCCGTGCACTGGGTACCTCATTTTCCACTGAGGGCCGCGTCGTCGCGATTATCGAGAGCGAGCTCGCGCTGGACGAGCCGTACAGCCGCTTCGAACTCGTCTTGGACGCCGATGAGCGAGCGAACCTCGTCCGCCGGAACGCGCTCACCGACTGGCCCAATCATCCCGACTGGCTCGGTCTCATCACCACGTCTCCCGGGGAAGAGAGCGTCATAGGTCGACTAGAGGAGGTGGCGGACGACGTCGTGATAGCAAGACTTCGAGTTGGGAGTGATGGAAAAGATGTGACAAGGGGCCTCATCGCCGCTTTCACTTCCTCCAAGTCTCCTATCGAGTTGGGTACGGAGATCGCCGCAGGCCCGCTTCCCACTTACCACTTCGGGGTATATGCGCGCATTGTGCGGGACGGCCGGCTGTTGTGCGTGAAAAAGACACGCGGCCCCTACACTGGTCTGCTCGACCTCCCCGGCGGGCAACCCGAATTCGCTGAGAACTGGGAAGATGCCCTCCGACGCGAGTTGACCGAGGAGGTGGGTGCCGAGTCCGTGTCCATCTCTAGTTGTGCTCGGTTCTCGCTACATGTCGAATTTAACGCCGCTGGCGAGAATATCGACTTCCACCACCATGGAGCCGTCGCAGATGTGCACCTGTGGAGCGCGCTTCCTGAACACGGAATGTCGTCATCGGACACGAATGGATGGGAGTGGTTCGATCTCGGATCAGGTGACCGATTGTGTCTCAGCCCCCTAGCACGATCGGTTCTAGATGGATGAGGGCATGTGGCCGTCCTCCGACAGAACTGCGACTCGCGGACGACTCGGAGCTCCAGGAGCTCCGCCCTGCGACGTTGACAGCCCACCACGCCACCCACCTCGGCAACTACGCCCAACTTCTCTTCGCAAAATCGGATGACATGGAGGCGATCGGGCTGGCTGAAAAAGCGATCACCCTCGCCAGCGATGACGAGAGACCTTTACTTGCTGAATGCCATTTCTACCTGTTCGCCCATTCATCCGGGCACCGCAAGGAGTCCGGAAGAACGCTTAAGACCCTTCTGGCAGACGGTGTGACGACAGGTGATTGGTCATTCGAGATGAACCTGGAGAGGCTCAGGAGCGAGGAGAACCCTCGGCTGGATCTGCTCGAGGCGGTAGCACGCACGCTCGAAGATGGCGATACGTCCCGGCTCGACGCCTTCGAGGAGTGGCGAGACCTGTAGGTCGTCGTCGGGCCACCCGGGCCGGGACCGCGAGCGCGTCACAGCCGGGACACGCATGTGTCCTTGGTCCCGTGTTTGCTCGCATGAGACGCCCTTCACCTTCTAGGATGTCTGGTGAACACCGCCGTTCCTCCCCCGGGGTCCCGCTGAGGCTCCCAGTGTCGGAACGGGAGACTGACGAGCTCCGAGGAGACCCGACGTGCCCACGCAGGACCAGATCAGCCCAGGCTTCGGTGCCAACGAGTGGATGGTGGAGGAGATGCGGGCCGCCTGGTCAGCGGATCCGTCCTCCGTGAGTCCGCAGTGGCGCGAGCTCTTCGAGACCGATCCGGGTGCCGGTCTGCACCAACCGGGCCCTGCCTCCTTCAACGGCTCTGCGTCGTCGGCCGCCGGTGGGCCGCGCCGGGCCACCATCACGCCCCAGGCCGCCTCCACCCTGCGCCGCTCCTCCGCCGTCCAGGACGTCACGCGCTCCGACCTGCCGCCGGCCCCGCCGTCGGACACCGCACCCCCGACCTCCCCCTACGCCCAGCGCCAGGCCGCCCACCCCGCACACGACCAGGACGGTGACGCCTACGAGGACCGCGCCACCAGGCTCAAGGGTGCGGCGGCCCGCACCGCCAAGAACATGGAAGACTCCCTGTCCATGCCCACGGCCACCTCCGCCCGCGCCGTGCCCGCCAAGGTCCTCATCGAGAACCGGGCCGTCATCAACACCCACCTGGCCCGCACCCGCGGCGGCAAGGTCTCCTTCACCCATCTCATCGGCTGGGCGGTGGTCGAGTCCCTGACCGAGATGCCCTCGATGAACGTCTCCTACGGGGTCGACGAGGCCGGCAAGCCGGTCCTGCACGAGCCCGCCCACGTGGCCTTCGGCCTGGCCATCGACGTGCCCGGCTCCGACGGGCAGCGCCGCCTGCTGGTGCCCTCCATCAAGCAGGCCGACCTCATGGACCTGTCCGGCTTCGTGGAGGCCTACGAGGCCCTCGTGGCCAAGGCTCGCGAGAACAAGCTGGACCTTGACGACTTCCGGGGTACCACCGTAACCCTGACCAACCCCGGCATGATCGGCACCCTGCACTCGGTGCCGCGCCTCATGCCCGGCCAGGGGCTCATCGTGGGGGTCGGCGCCATGGACTACCCGGCCGCCTTCGCCGGTGCCAGCCCCGACACCCTGGCCCGCCAGGCCATCGGCAAGGTCGTCACCCTGACCTCCACCTACGACCACCGCGTCATCCAGGGCGCCGCCTCCGGCGAGTTCCTGCGCCTGGTGGAGCGCAAGCTCCTGGGACTGGACGGCTTCTGGAACCGGGCCTTCGAGTCCCTGCGCATTCCCCTCGAGCCGGTCAAGTGGGTGCGCGACACCACCTACGACCCCGAGCTGGAGACCGGCAAGCCGGCGCGCGTGGCCGAGCTCATCCACGCCTACCGCCAGCGCGGCCACCTGGCGGCCGACAACGACCCGCTCACCTACCGCCTGCGCCGCCACCCCGACCTGGACATCACCTCCTACGGGCTGAGCCTGTGGGACCTGGACCGCTCCTTCCCCACTCGGGGCCTGGGCGGGCGCGACCGGGCCACCCTGCGCGAGATCCTCAGGATGCTGCGCGACGCCTACTGCCGCACCGTGGGCGTGGAGTACATGCACATCCAGGACCCGGCCCAGCGCACCTGGTGGCAGGAGCGCCTCGAGCGCGACTGGGAGGACATCGCCGACGAGGAGCGCCGTCGGATCCTCACTAAGCTGGAGCAGGCCGAGGCCTTCGAGACCTTCCTGCAGACCAAGTACGTGGGCCAGAAGCGCTTCAGCCTCGAGGGCGGGGAGTCCCTCATCGTGGCCCTGGACCGCCTGCTCGACGCCGCCGCCCACGACGGCCTCGACGAGGTCGTCATCGGCATGGCCCACCGCGGCCGCCTCAACGTGCTCACCAACATCGCCGGCAAGTCCTACGGGCAGGTCTTCGACGAGTTCGAGGGCAACGGTGTCATCGAGGGCGCCAGCACCGGGGACGTCAAGTACCACCTGGGCACCGTGGGCGTCTTCTCCGGGACCGACGGCGTCTCCACCCGCGTCTCCCTGGCCGCCAACCCCTCCCACCTGGAGACGGTCGACGGCGTCGTCGAGGGCATCGTGCGCGCCAAGCAGGACCGCATCGGCCTGGGCGAGAAGGGCTACACCGTCATGCCGGTCCTCGTCCACGGTGACGCCGCCTTCGCCGGCCAGGGCGTGGTCTACGAGACCCTCAACATGAGCCAGCTGCCCGCCTACCGCACCGGCGGCACCGTCCACATCGTCGTCAACAACCAGATCGGCTTCACCACCGGCTCGGCCTCGGCCCGCTCCACCATCTACGCCACCGACCTGGCCAAGGGCCTGCAGGTGCCGATCTTCCACGTCAACGCCGACGACCCCGAGACGGTGGCCCGCACCGCCCGCCACGCCTACGAGTACCGACGCACCTTCCACAAGGACGTCATCATCGACCTCATCTGCTACCGGCGCCGCGGGCACAACGAGGGGGACGACCCCTCGATGACCCAGCCGCTCATGTACCGGCTCATCGACTCCCTGGACTCCACGCGCGGGGTCTACACCGCCGCCCTCGTGGGGCGCGGCGACATCACCCCGCAGGAGGCCGGCGAGATCGCCA
>ERZ772958.86-NODE-86-length-38258-cov-43.255320_pt1 | contig 38258 bp, 23 predicted proteins | sample MGYA00580681_ERZ772958 | MGnify/ENA primary metagenome ERZ772958 (study PRJEB29015, sample SAMEA2738089) | human oral metagenome | biome: human oral; feature: human-associated habitat; material: saliva | place: China | collected 2275 ...
TGCTCGGTGCCACCTGAATCAATGAACACAATATAGGCCGGGGCGATCAGGCCCGCGTCCATGAGCTGCGCTAGGGCCAGGTGTAGATGGTGGCGTTTAAGCCAAACTTCGCCGTCAAGTACCAGCAGCACCGGCCAGCTTTGCGCGCGGCCAATCAGGGCGGGGGTGTAAACCCAAATTTGGCGCCCCAAAGTGTCTAAGTCGGCGACGGCGTCGAGCCTGCCCGCATCGGCGTCACCCCTGCCCGCGCCAAGTCCGCCACCATCGAATCTGCCCGCGCCGGCGGCGTCGTCACTAAAGACGGGCCATTGCCCTAGCGGCCAGGCCGGCGCCAGGGGCAGCGACACCACAGACTGCACAAAACCACGCCGATTAGTGCAGGTGACCGGGTTGTGGGAGTCAGGCAGGCCGCCGTCTAAAGCCTGACGCAAACGCACCTGGCTGCCCTGTAACCAAGGCGCCTGGGCGGCACTGAGGGCCGGCAGGAAACAGTAGGAGGCACGCCAATCAGCATCCATGCGGTAGGTCAGGTACCAAGTATCCGTACCGGGCAGTCGCCGCATATAGGAGTCGGCTAGGTTTTTCTCATCCGTAAGCCGGTTAACGAACAGCAACACGCGCTGTGCCGCGCCGCGCCACAGGAAAGTAACCAGGTATTTGCCTTCCTGGGTGGGGTCCGCCTCCAGCAGGGGCGTGGCAGTCACCTGCTGCCACAGCTGTGCTTGCAGCTGGCTGGCCAGTTGCGGGCGCTCAAGTAGGCGCTGGTGCACAGCGTCCAGGGTGGGGCTGGTGGCCAGCGGGGCGCGCTGGGGACGCGGTAGTTTCGGTGGGGTAGGCCTGGTCGACGCCGTCATAGAGCCTGCTTTCTGGGGCGCGGCAGTACTAGTGGGGTGCCGGTTTGGGGATCATGTAAAAGCTGACAGGGCAGGTCAAACACCTTTTCAATCAGCTGCTCGGTGACTATTTCACGCGGGCTACCCTGGGCCACAATGTCGCCTTGATGCATCACCACCAGGTGGGTGGCGTAGCGGAAAGCCAGGGCCAGTTCATGCAGCACGGCTACCACCGTGCGGCCTTGGCGCTGCAAGGCGGCGGCCAACTCTAAAACCTCAACCTGGTGGCTGATATCCAGGTAGGTGGTGGGCTCATCTAGCAGCAGCACGGGCGTGTCTTGGGCTAGGGCCATGGCGATCCATACGCGTTGACGCTGTCCACCGGAGAGTTCCTCAACCCGGCGGCCAGCTAGGCTAGCCACCCCGGCGTGCTCTAGGGCGTCTTGCACGGCGCGCTCATCAGCTGGGGACCATTGACGCAGCAGGCTTTGGTGCGGGTGACGCCCACGCGCCACCAGGTCAGCCACACTGATCCCCTCGGGGGCCTGGGGCGACTGGGGTAGCAAAGCCACCTGCCTGGCCACCTGTTTGGGGCTATAGGAGCTGATTGGACGCCCACCCAGCTCCACCTGGCCACTGCTGGGACGCAGCACGCGAGATAGGGTTTTAAGCAGGGTGGATTTACCGCAGGCGTTAGGGCCCACAATCACGGTGAACTGGCCGCTAGGGACCGCGAAATCGACGCCGTCGAGCACCGGAGCGCCCCCATAACCCACCACCAGGCCTTTACCAGCCAAACTGACCTGCCCGCTCATATGCCTTTCCTCCACTGCAACACCAAGAACAACACCAAATACAGCCCGCCTAACGTGGCCGTCACAACCCCTACCGCTAGCTGGGTGGGCGCCAGGGCGCGCTGGGCCACAAAATCAGCTACCACCACCAAAGTGGCCCCCATCAGGGCGCTGTTGGTCAGATTCACGCCCGGCGCGCCGCTAGCTCGGCGCGCCAAGTGCGGGGCTGCCAACGCCACGAAAGCAATCGGGCCGGTTACCGCCGTCGCCAAAGCCACCAGAGTTACCCCCACCGCCAAGGCCCCTGAACGGGTGGCTTGCACGCGCGTGCCCAGGCCATGGGCGAGCTCATCACCTAAAGCCAGGGTGCTCAGGGGCCGCGTCAAGCAAGCCAACGCCGGGGTTAGTAGCGCCAGGGCCAAAGCCAGCCAAGCTAGCCAAGCCCAGTTAGCGTCGTTAAGACTGCCCGCCTGCCATTGGGCGGCCTGCTGGGCGTTAGCTAGTGGGGCACGCACAATCAGCAGCTCGTTAAGGGCGTGCTCTACGGCGGCCAGGCCTATACCCACCAGCACCAGGCGGTTGCCAGTGATGCCGTTTTTCCAGGCCAGTACGTATACCAGGGCCGCAGCACCGACGCCGCCCGCAATGGCTCCTAGCGATACCCCTAGCGGGGAGGCCCCCACCAAAATGATGGCTACCAGAGCACCAGTGGCAGAGCCGGTGGTGAAACCAATAATGTCAGGGCTACCCAGGGGGTTACCTGACACTGCCTGGAACAGGGCACCGGACAGGCCCAAGGCAGCTCCAACCAACATGGCGGTGGCAATTCGTGGGGCCCGCACCTGGGTGACAAAGTAGCGTGCGTAGCTATCTTCCTGCCCGTAGCCAAAGATGGCGGCACTGACCTGGGCGGGGCTAACCGGGTAAGCTCCGGTACTTACGCTGGCTACCGCCACCACGGTTAAAACCACCAGCAGCGTGAAACCCACCACCAGTGAACGCCTACCCAGTAGCAGCCGGTAGGGGCCCAGACGCAGTAGGATGTGCCGGCGCGATTTGAGGGCCGCTTGGCAGGCCACTTTAGCTGCTGCTTTAGTCAGCTTGGCCGAGACAGACTGGTTTGCAGCCGGTGGCTGCTGCGCCGAAAGCCTGCTCTGGTTTAGGTTTTTCATAGCGCCGCCACCTTTTTAGTGCGCACCATGGCGATAAAGCAGGGAGCGCCAGCTAAAGCCGCCACCACCCCAACTTGTAGCTCTTGGGGGGCAATAATTACGCGAGCTAAAACATCGGCGCCCAGCACCCACACCGGGCCTAGTAGCAGGCTAGCTAAAGCCACCCAGCGCTGATCTGGGCCAAGCGCTGTACGCGCCGCCACCGGAACAGCTAAGCCCACAAAAGAAATTGGTCCAGCAGCGGCCGTAGCCGTGCCAGCTAACAGTGTCACTGCCAGGGCGGTAAGTGTGCGGGTAGCCTCCACGCGCACCCCTAAACCTTTAGCGGCCTCCTCCCCCAGGGCCAGTGCGTTCAGGCTAGGTGAAAGTACCAAGCCCAGCGCCACCCCCAGAACGATTAGCGGCGTCGTCGCCATAGCAATATCCATGCCGCGCCCTTCTAGCGAGCCAGCCACCCAATAGCGAAACTCGTTAAAAGCCTCCTGATCAGCCAAAATAACCGTTTGGGTAAGTGCGCCCAGGGCCGCTGAAACCGCTACTCCAGCCAAGGCTAAACGCACCGGGTTAGCCCCGGCTCGCCCAGTGGCGCCCAGCAGATATACGGCCACCGCCGCTACGCCAGCCCCCATAAAAGCCGCCCACATATAGGTGTTAACGCCACTTAAGCCAAACAGGGCCACGCTGAGCACCACCGCCAAGGCAGCCCCCGAGTTAACCCCCAAAATGCCCGGATCAGCCAAAGGGTTGCGGGTAAGGCACTGCATCAGTGCCCCGGCCAGGCCCAGCGCCGCCCCCACGCTAAGGCCAATTAAGGTGCGTGGCACTCGCAGCTGCCACACCACCGTGGCGGCGCTAGCTAGCTGCGAATGTTGCTCCGACTGCACACCCTGGGCCGGTAAGTTGACAGTGTCTGGCCCGAGCCGCAAAACCTGCCACACCAAGGTCGGGTCCAAAACTTTAGAACCCACAAATAGGCTCAAAACTATGGCCCCGGCCAAGGCTAGCAGCGCCAGCGTAAAAAATATTGGTTTAGCTAGGCGCATCTTTAGGCTGCAGGCCCCTGGGAATTGCCGACGCCGCCCGCTCCGGCTGACTTTCCGGCGCCAGCCCCAGCTCCGACTGAGTTTGCACCGCCAGCCACGGCAGCGCCAGAAGCGGCAGCAGCGACGCCAGCTCGACGGCGGTTACGCAGCAGCACCGCGCCGATAGCAACCGCACCAATAAGCAGCGCCGCACTAAATACGCTAACGCCCAGCACCGGGAAAGCTGATTTAGAGCTCTGTTCCATGGCCACAATAGTGGTCACGGTGGTGGCCGCCGGCTGGGCCTTCTTTTTAGCGCTAGGTGAGGCGGTAACCTTCAAGGTCCCTGAGGTGGGCTTAGCCGAGGCGCCCGCGCTGGCAGTGGCCTGGCTACCAGCAACGCCTGCTGCGCCAACCCCAGCATTAGCGCCCGCCCCTGAATCACTGCCAGAGCCAGAGCCGCCGCCAGCGCCGCCAGCGTTGCTAGAGCCACCAGCGCCAGAAGCACCACTGCCAGAGCCAGCGGCTGCACCCCCTGCGCCTCCTTGCTCACCAGAGTCACTGGCTGAGCCGGTTACGGTAAATTGCGGGGAACGGTTACTGAAACCTTTAGTGCCCCCACCTTGCGATTCAGGGATTTCTTGGCTGGCCAGGAAGCGTAGCCAGTGAGTGCCGGGCTTAACATAGCTGGGCAGCACAAACGAGCCAGAAACTGAGCCGTTGGCACCAATTTTTTGCTGATGCACCACGCCGGTGCCGCTTACTGAATTGTCTGAGCCATCCAGGGCGCCGTCGTCAATTTTGATACTTACCGTCTCACCAGCAGGAAAGCCGCTGAGGCTGAAGCTGAGGGTACCGCCCGCCTCCACCGAGCCGGTGACAGTTGAGCTGGTACCTTCAGTGGAATCGTCTGCACCCCCTGGCGGCAAAGCTGCAGCGCTAGGCAGCACCAGGGCCAGGGCGGCGCCAGAAACCATGACAGCACTGGCTAGGGTCTTAAAAACCTTGGTCACTCTACGCATTTACTTTCCTTAAATTCAGGGCGTTAGGCTTTGCGGCGCAGCAGCAGGGCCACAGTGGCGCTGGAAGCCAAAATGACTCCGGCGGCAGCTAGCAGCCAGACGTCGTCGGGGCTGAGCCAGCCAGCCTTTTGGGCGCGTTTAAGCACCACTACTTGACTGACGTTTTGCTCCGGGGCCGCCTCAGCCGCAGCCGGAGCGCCCCCAGCCAGCACGAAACTGGACCAACCCAGCTGTTTGCCGTCTTCACCAATGGCCGCGAGCGCATAGTTGCCGCCGCTTAAGCCACTGATTTCCAGCTTGATCTGGTGGGTGTCGTCAACCTGCACCCAACCCACCGGGGTGGCCGGGTCGTAGAGGTACATAAATAGCCACTGTCCAGTTTCGATGCTGGCGGGCACGCTTACCGTGATTTCTTTGCCTTTAGCGGCGACTTTAAAGCCTTGAGTGGGACTCTTGGCTAGCGCTTTTAGATCACGCGCCACCGAGTTGGGCATGGCGGCGGGCATGGGTTTAAGGGCCTTGGCCTGCGTGTTGGCTAGGGCGCGGGCTGCGGGGCGCAGGTTCACTGCCGCATAGCCACGGCGCGCGCTAACTGCGCCTAGCCTGGTGGTGTTGGCGCGGCTAAAGCTGGTGGTAAATGGGTTTAGCTGGGTGAGTGTTCGCCGACTAGTTAGCTGTGTGCCTGTTTGGGCTACGCCGTGATGGGCGGGGGAAATAATTTTGATTTTGGCCGGCAGTTGCAGGCTGCTCCAGCCGATCACTGTGCCGGTTGGGTTTTGGGCCACCAGGGTCACTTTGCCGCCGGGCAGATCCGCTGGCCGCTCCAGGCTTACGCCGTGGTCTAAGCCCACCTGGTACCACTGGCCTTGCCAGGGGATACGCCGCGAGCCGTCAGGCAGGTAGGTGGATAGGTACACCCAGCTGCCGACTTTAGCTTGTGGCAGTTTCACGTTGATGGCCGCAGCACTCAGGGAGGCTTGCATTGAGCCGGAGTTGGCGGCGTTTAGATCCTCACTGGGGCTGATGGGTGCGGGCACGCCGCTGGGGGTGTAGTCGCCTACGGTGAAGGGCTTGACCAGTAGGGTGCGGCCTTTGTCGCCGGCTTTGATGGATCCGCTTAGTAGGCGCAGGCTGTGGACGCCGGTTTTGAAGGCGGGGCTGGTGCCGCCTTTGGTTTCGCCGGCGGTGGGTAGGGGGATTTCTACCTGGAAGTTACCGTTAGCGTCGGCTTCGAAAATGGCCCAAATGGTGGCGTTGGGGGCCACGGTTTCACCGGCGCGATGGGAGTAGCCGCCTTCGTCAAGTTTAACGGCGATTTTTGAGCCACCTTGAGTGGGGTGGCACCAGCCGCTACCAGCCAAAATGAGTTTGTCGCCGTAGTTGTAGCGCGGCCCGGTGGTGGCGTCTTTAGTTTGGCCTGCCGGGTAAACCAGGTGGGCTGTGGCGCTGGCCTGGCATTTTTGCGGGCTAGCAGTGGGGGCAGTGCTTGGCTGCGGGCTCGACGACGGCGCCGGGGTAGGCGCGGCGGTGGGGCTCACGCTGGGTACCGGGCTGGGCTCACTGGTGGGCTGCGGGGCGCTGGTGGGCTCCGGCGCAGCAGTGGGCTGGGTAGTGGGTGCCGGGCTGGGCTCGCTGGTGGGCTCCGGGGCTGGCTGCGCAGTGGGCTGCGGGCTGGGCTGCGCAGTAGGTTCACTGGTGGGTTGCGGGCTAGGGGCGGGCTCAGGCTCGACGGCGTCGTTAATCTCAAACCCGGCCACTTTAGATACCCGCTCAGAGCCATCATTGCCACCAAGCAGACGAATCCAGTGGGTGCCTTGGGTGGTGAATTGCGGCAGGTTTACCTGCACGCTGAAGTCACCGCCGGTGGTGGGCACAGTAATAGTGGTTTGGTCCGCGCTTAGCTCTAGACCCGAATCCTGGGCGGGCAGCTTGGAATCTGCACCCTTACCATCGTCTAGTTTGAGGGCCACAAACCCACCCTCAGCGCGGGGTGCAAAGCCGGTGCCTTTGACGGTGATAACTGAACCAGACTTAACCGTTTGCGGCTCCACAGTTAAGGTACCCTCACCAGCGGTGTTGGTGGGGATAGAGCTAGCCGCATAGACCTGGGCGCTCACATGCCCAGAGCCCTGGGCGGCTGCCTTGGCACCTTGGGCAGACACATACCTGGCAGCTGAGCCTGCCACCCCAGCAGTTTGGGCTACTGGGTAGGCGAAGGCCGGCATAGTGCCAAAACCTAACGCTAGTAGCGCCAGGGGGAGCGTAAATTTACGTAGTTTCATGAGTCTATTTCTTCTGTGGGCCGCAGTTTTTAAGGTGCATGCCCGTTTTTAAAGGCACCTGTGTCTAGCTGAGCAGGTAGCGCTTGACGTCGTCGAGAATGGAGTTCATCAAAATCGCTGAGCCGGTAGAAGTCCAAACGGAGCCGTCAACCGGGTAGACATGCCCAGCTTTATAGGCCCCTAGTTCTGCAAACCCGGGCACCTGCGCGGCTTGTTGCAAAGCTTTGGAGGAAGCGGAGGTGTCGGCACTGCCGCCAGCCTTGGGGTTGGATACTGAGGAGCCACCAAGGAAGCCAAAGAACATGTAGTCGGCATCAATCTGGGAGATGTTCTCTAGGGAAACCGGTTCGCTGTGTCCGTGTCCTTTGCGGTCTTGGCTGGCTGGGCGTTTTAACCCTAGATCGTTTAGGGCCACGCCGGCGGGTAGCTCTTTGAGGATCAGCGATGCTGCGGTGCCCTGCCAGCGGATGATAGAGAAGGTTTTACCGGAGTATTTGGGCGCCAGGGCGCTAGCCATTTCTTTGACTCGCTTGTCGTAGGCGGCCAGTACCTGCTTGCCTTTTTGCTCCTGGTTTAGGGCAGCGGCGATATTGGTGAAGTTGCGCCGCCAGTCGCCGCCAGCGTTGCCGGTGTATACGGTGGGGGCGATGGCCCGTAAGGTGGCCAGGGCTTTGGCGTTGTTGTTTAGCCCGGTGCCGTCTACCAGAATCAGGTCGGGTTTTTGGGCGCCGATTGCCTCAAAGTTGGGTTGCCCAATGGCCCCCAGGATCGGGATGTTTTTCGCTTTTTCGCTTAGGTAGTTAGGTACGGTTTTTTGGCCCCGGCCGGCGACGACGCCGATCGGTTTGAGTCCCAGCGCAAATATAGCGTCGGTGGTGGGCTCTGACAGTGTCACTACCCGCTTGGGGTTGGTGGGCACGTTAACTACAGACCCGTCCACGTTTTTTACGCTGCGACTGGTGGCAGTAGCGGTGGCTGCCGGGCGTGAAGAATTGGCTAGCCCGCAGCCGCTAAGGGCAGCAGCTCCCCCTAAGCCCACGGCGGTCAGGATGGAACGGCGCGATAGTTCTTTCATTTTTGCCTCGCTGGGTAGTTACGGACTGGCGTCAGCTGAATTTTGTCAGGCAGCTAAGCCTTAGTAAAGGTAAGCTCAACCATAGATATTTTTCACGACTTTACGCAGTAAAAATAGAGTTTTGCGTCACAATTAGCACTATTCGCGCAGTTTTTTGCAATTTTCATACTTGCCTCAAAGGTTTTTATTAGCCTAGCCTCACTTAGGGGGTCCTAACATAATCCCTTCTTTGAGCAAACAATTGACCGGGCTACTGCAAGCCCCTAAACCTCATAAGGAGCACGCATGGCACATTTCTCCATTGCATCGCGCGCCAGCTCACGCACACTCTCAGCCCTAGCAGTGCTAGCCATGGCCGCCATGCCGGCAGGCGCCGTCGCTAGCGCCACCAGCTCCCCTGTTCCCACGCTAAGCGTGGCCAGCGCCGAGCAAAACTACACCAACCAGGTAACCGTCACCCCTAATGTGGTGCGTCCTGGCGCCACCATCACCATTAACGGCACTGACTTTGCCCCGCGTGCAGCCGACGCCGCCATTGCTCTCAAGCTCGACGGCGGCGCTGTGGCTTGGCCACAAAACCAGCCTGAAGGAGTAACTGTAACCCCCGGCTATATTGCGATTTCGGGCGTGCCCAACGCTGACGGCTCCTTCTCAGCCAAGGTAAACCTGCCTAACCTGGCCGACGGCGAGCACACCATCAGCCTGCTGGGCGGCTCACTAGGCTCTGACCCTAAGCCGCGCGTGGCTGTAACCGTTAAGTTCAAGGTTGACTCCAAGGCTCCGGTAGCCACCAGCCCCACTGTGGAGGCTACTAAGGCTTCCGTAGCCACCAATGGCGCAGTTTCTGTACCCTTCTCGGCCAAGGCTTTTAGTGCTGGCTCTACCATTTCGGTGACTGTTGATGGTCAGCCGGCTGGTTTTGCTGCTGGACGCGGCCCGGCAGTTAGCTCTGTCAAGGTTGAAGCTGACGGCACTGTTTCTGGCTCGGTTTCTATTGCCGCCGGCAAGGCCCTGGCTGGTAGCCACGAGCTAGTTTTCACTAGCTCCACCGGTGAAAAGGCCACCGCCCAGGTAGAGGTTGGGGTAGGCGCTTCCTTCGGCACTGGCGCAGTAGGCTCCAAGGTAGAAGGCACCATTTCGAACCTGCCCACCGGCGCCGTCGTTAAGGGCGTGGGCGTAGACGGTGCCAACTGGCTGACCTCCCCTGTAACCGTCACCAGCGGCAACCAGGCCACCATTAAGGACCTGCAGATCCCTGCCTCCACCAAGGTGGGCGAGCCCATCAGCGTCACCTACGTAATTAATGGTAAGGAAACCACCCAGGCCACCGCCGCTGTCACCACCCCTTCAGCCACCCCGCTAAACACTGAGGCCTACCAGGTCACCAGCACCACGGTGCCTAACGGCAACTACCAAAGCACCGCCAACTCTAAGGGCGAGGTGTTCATTACCGCCTCCGTAGGCCGCCCCCCGATTAAGGAATCCACCCTGGTTAAGGGCCACTATGACGCCTCCGGCAAGTTTGTGATCGACAAGCAGATCACTCCTGCCGCAGCCGCAGATGGTAAGGGTGTTAACGGGGTTTACGGCGTGGCCGTGGACGACGCTAACGGTTACGTGTGGGTTAGCAACACCCGCCAAAACACGGTGGCTGTTTACAAGCAGTCTGACCTGTCGCTGGTTAAGCAGTACCCGGCTAACACCGTCACCCACGCCCGCTCTATGCGAGTAATTGGTGACAGTGTCTACGTAACTGAAGCTGCTCGCGGCAAGGGCGGCGGCATTAAGGTTTTCAACGCTAAGCAGCTTGACGCCGCTCCCACCACCATCGACTTGCCTGAGGGCGCCGTGCCGATGGACTTTGATGTGGATAGCGCCAGTGGTCGCCTGTTCACGGTAGATATGAACCTGAACAAGGCTTACGTGATTGACACCAAGAACTCCAACCAGGTCACCAGCTATGACCTGCCTGGCGCTAATGGCGCCTCGGGCGTGGCCTACGACCCGGCCAACAACCGTTTGTTTGTGGCCAGCCAGAGCTCTAACAATGCGGTGGTTCTAGACCTGGGCACTGGCAAGGTTATTACCGATATTCCTACTGGCAGCCAGTCCCTGGGCACTGTCTACTCTAACGGCTATGTCTACGTGGGTAACCGCACCGCCGGCACAGTTAGCGTAATTAACGCTTCCAGCTTGAAGGTTGAGGCTATTTTGCCCGCTGGCACTAACCCCAACCACCTGTCGGTTAACCCTGACGGCAGCGTGAATGTAGTGGATAAGGCCGCTAGCAACAACCAGATTTTCCGCATTGCCCGCAAGGGGGCTACCCCGATGCCGACCACCCCGGTGCCCGCGCCCACTAGCAGCCCCACGGCTGCACCCACCAGCCCGGCTAACCCCACGGCTGCGCCAACTGCGGCTCCAGTACCCACCGCCCCGGCTAGCCCCACCGCTAAGCCGAGCGCCCCGGCCTCACCGGCTCCTACCAGCCCGGCTAAGCCCAGCGCCTCAGCAACTGCGCCGGTAACCATTACCCCTCTGCCAGCTAAGGACACTGGCACTCCGCTGCAACCCAAGGGCGCCGCTAACCAGACTGAGGGCGGCCGCCCGAGCCTGGCTAAGACTGGCGCAAGCAGTATTGTGGGCCTGGCTGCACTGGCATTGATCGGCGCTGGCGCCTTTATGCTGCGCTCACGCCGCCGCGCCTGAGCTGACCAGCGTCATTACTTAAGACACAAGTGGGGGGTCGAAGCTTTGCTTCGACCCCCCAGTTACACTTTGGTTTCTTTACTACATACCCAAAGCTTCTTTATTGCTTTGCTAGTAGTTTGCCTAATGTTTAGGTGTTTAGCACAGTAAACCTTCGCGCTGGGCCTGGGTTAGCAGAGCCGGGCGGCTGGTTTCTTCCATGCCGTTGTTGGCGCAGGTTTGACGCCCTAGCGATGTATACCTATTCACTGTGGCCACAGTCAGGCCCAGTGCGTTAGAGGTTTCCTTGGCGGTGTGTCCCTGCGCATAGGAAAGCAGCACGTCACGGCGGCGTCCCTGCAGGTTATCGGTGATGACATAGTCAATGTAGGGGCGCACCTGCACCCACGAAACCGGGCTTAAACGCCTGCCAGTGGCCACTTCCAGCACCGCGCGACGCAGTTCAGAGCCGGACACGCACCGAGTAAGCACGGCCTGCACGCCTAATTCACATACATTGCGCAGCAAATAGGGCTGCTCTGAGCTTTGATATGCCACTACTGGCACTTTAGCTTTTGCAAGCTGTTCTACTTGCTCAATAACTTTATCGGTGCGCTGCGCATCTAAATCAACAACTGCTACATTTACGCGACGCTGATTTAAACCTAGCTGCGCAATATCGTTGAGATAAATAATCTGATTAGTTTGCGCCACTTTAGCTAAGGCCGCGTACAGACCTAAACGTAATACTTCGCAGTCACCAATGATAGCGATGCTATAGCGCTCAGATTGCCGAGATGGCACATATAGATTAGCCACCAGCTTCCCTCCAAACTGCGTGCCAATACGATACTAGCGCGACATAACCCAGGCAGTATTGCAACGCTATCGCAGCAATTCCTTGATGCGCACCCTACTGCGGATTAGATAAAACCAACTATGGAACGTAACAGTAATACAGAGTTTAAAGCTTGCTAAATTCTAAAAAATTTAATTCTTGCCAGTTAAAACCGGCGTATAGCAATATTACTTCAGAAACGCCTCCATTGGCTGAAAATTTAATCACGGTTCTATTACAGTTCACTGAAAAGTTTCTAGGCATTTGCCTGGCATTTCATGGGCATTGCCTGTATTCGAGTGTATAAGCAAATGCGACCGCCGTAATTAAATTACCGCAGTCGCACAATTATGCATAGCTTTTGCAAGCTTTTTACCCGAGCTGGCTGGGGAAGGCCGCAAACATTGATTGCGCCGCCTCCAATTCAGAAACTTCCAACTCTAAGTTATCCACCAAAGCTTCCAGTGCCCCCATCACCTCGGCCACCTGCGCTGAGCTAGTAAACAGCACCCGCGCACACAGGTCATTGCCGTGCTGGCGCCAAGCGTAGAAACCAGTTAGGCGCAGGCTGTGGTGACCGACGTCGTCGCCATCAGAAAACGCCCCCAGCGAGCGGTAAACCACCTTCCCGCTAGCCAGTTTGTGCTCCTCAGCCCGAACTGGCCCCTGCTGCCCCTCCCCCACAGTGATCAGCTCAGTCAAGGCCTGGGCCTCATCACCTTTAGACGGGTAGGCGTACAGATCCAGTACAGCTGGCGCCAGCAGCTGCGAGGGCAGGTACAGGAAACGCGCGAAGGCCTCCTCGTCGGCAGGCAGGCGGTCAATACGGGCCACCATCTCCATAAACGCCTGCTGTACCCCAGCATCGGCATAGACGGGGGCGGCCTGGAGCTGGTCCACCCAGCCGGGCTCTACATAAACCCAGTTGCCGTCAGTTTGGGCGCTCCAGTTCATGGTTGCATCCTTAGACTGCGGGCGACGGCGTCGTACAGGTGCAGCAGCGAGGCGGCCAGCTGGTCGTGCTCGGGGCTTGAGGGCAAGTTGATGTAACCGGTTAGGGTCACGATCGCTTCGGTAACGTCGGGGTTGGCCAGGAAGTAGGTGATCTGCCGCGATACCACCTGCGGCACCTCGGGTAGCTGCACGTTGAGTTCCTGGTTGACGGCCTCAGCGGTGGAGCGCAGTAGGTCCTCGCCGTCACGTAGGGACATGGTGCGCATGACGACGCTGTGCCCGTCCTCGATCACCTCGGCTTGGCCGTTGTCGCGGCCGATGGCGAGCATGGCGTCCATGGGGGCGACGTCGTCGGTGAGCGGTAGCGGCACCACGAACATGGAGGCACCGGTGAGCACCCCTGCGGTAGGCTCAACTTCCACCAGGAAGTTGGTGGCGCCCGCCTGCTTGAGGGCCTCGGCCTGGGAGCGGAATTGACGGTCGATTAGGTCGCGTACCTGCTCCGTCTTACCGCTTTGCCCCAGGTAGGTCATGAAGCGGTCACCAACCTGACGGGTCTGCTCAACTAGATCGCCATTCAGGTCAATATCAGCCCAGTTACCCGGGACAATGTAACTAACTTTCATGAATAATCCTCCATGTTTTGCGCGCCTAAGTGCGCGTCAAAGCCTCAATAACCGGCAGCTAAGCCTACTCGCCACCAACAAGGGCCTTCTTAACTCCGTGTGCTACTTCTCCGCCACCCTTGACCGCACCAACTAGTACATCGCCGGCGCCCTTAACCGCACCAACCGCAACGTCACCCGCAGCTTGCGCAGCGCCCGTAGCGGTTTCTGTTGCAGCGCCTACATAGTCGCCTTGGTTCCAGGCCTGACCGGCACGCTCAGCCCCTGAGCTAATGTGCTGCCCGGCACTATCGAAGCCAGATTTGATATCTGAGCCAGCATTACCGAAACCATTACCTACTTCGCCAAAGCCATTAGCGTAGCCATCAGCCACATATCCGACAGCCACGCTGGCAGTAGGCGCACCAGAGGCAGCAATATGGTTAGCGCTAGGGTTTTCGTATTGAGCATCTAGCCGCCCATACATACGTTCCACACTGTGGTTATAGAACAAGTCACCTGAAGCATCTGGTCCACTACCAGCCGCAATAATATGGCGTTCACCGTATGCACGCGGAGCCATCACATCAAAAGGCCCTGGGCCAAATACCCCAACGTTATGCACACCATCTTGCGCATTATTTAGCGGGTCTAGCGCATAGCTATAAGCTTTGACATTAGAGCCATCCATAGGTGACTGCGTTCCAAAGTTAGTTAAACAGCTACCTCGCGCAATTGTCTCACTAGTGCTTGAGACTCCCGCAGCATTGAAGGTTACCGCTTGTCCGCCAGTTGCTATAGCAGCAACTGAAGCTAGCTCACCGCCCAGCGAGTGACCAGTAAAGTCAAGGTTTTCAGGACCCACTGCCTTAGCTAGCTTCGTCGATAATGATATAGCATTCACTACTTGAGGTGATACGCGGATAGACGATAATCCACTTCCATAAAAATCCGAAAGACCGTCTTGCAGTAGCTCTCGACCAGGCTCAGTGCCACGGAAAGCCAGCACATACTTACCGTCAGCATTCTGGTAAACACTTGCCTGCATACCGGTAATGGTGTGGTTTAGCTCAGAAGGGTCAATCCCCAGCTCAGCTAGTTCATCATCAGAGACTTTACGCCAACCATCAGGGATAGGGTCACCAGTTTCATAAGCAGCCTGAGCCAGACGCGCATAGTCCGCATCACGCCCAGCTTCACCCTCACGCGGCTTGCCATTGTAAGGATCTTGTCCTGCGGTATTTGCGGTTTTACCCAAGCCTGTCGCAACCTGGAGAGCCTTAGCTAGCATTGCCGCAGTCGCACCAAGTGACCCATTAACTGCAGAAGCCTTCTCCTGCTCATCAGCCTGCTGGTTCAAACTGGTGTTACGCTCACGTAGAGAGTCCACCACATTACGCACCAACACAGTTAAGTTGGAATCCCAGTCAGACTTGAACGCATCAGCGTCTTCACCTACCCAGCCAGCACTGTGTAGCTGCCCATTAATCGAGTTAACAACGTCTTCAAGTGAAGTCGCCTTGTCACCAAACAACTGCGCTAAAGCACGTAACTGCTCAACATCAGCACCAACACTAGCCACAAGCAACCCTTCCTAAACAAATTCACGATGCACTGTCGCCACAGTGCACTTACATCTGCCCTCAAATTACCCTGTTAGCGTTAGGTAGCCCTATGGGGACAAAACCCCACTACTCCCCCAGGCCAAGCGTGCTTTGAAAGTAGGGTTGTTAATCTTGCGCCTACTCGCCGCCGAAAATGGCTTTCTTGACTCCGTGTATAGCTTCCCCAGCGCCCTTAACCGTACCGACCACCACATCGCTGGCGCCCTTAACCGTACCAACAGCAACGTCACCCACAGCTTGTGCAGTACCTGCAGCGGTTTCTGTGGCGGCACCTACATAGTCGCCACGGTTCCAGGCTTGGCCGGCGCGGTCAAGACCAGAGTTAAAGTGCTGCCCGGCGTCGTTAAAGCCAGAGCCTATGTCATTGACCCCATTGGCGATGCCGTTACCTACTTCGCCAACACCGTTAACAATACCTGTGCCCACATTTCCAATAGCTACAGTGGTGGTGGGCCTACCGGAGGCAGCAATATGGTTCGCACCAGGGTTTTCATATTGGGCGTCTAGAGCCCCATACAGGCGTGCCATCTCATGGTTATAGCCAAAATCAAGAGGATTTGCGCCTTCAGCAGCCGGAATAATATGGCGCTCACCGTATGCACGCGGAGCAACAAAGTCAGTAATGGTATTACTGTGGACAATATCTTGCCCCCCATTAAGTGGGTCATAGGCATAGCAATAGGCTTTAACATTAGAGCCGTCCATAGGGGCCTGCGCATTAAAACCAAAGTTGTTTATGCAGTTAGCTCGCGCGATAGTTTCACTGGTAACTGAGAGTCCCGCAGCATTGAAGGTTACTGCTTTCCCACCGGTAGCTAATGCTCCAGCTGAGGCCAGTTCACCACCCAGCGAGTGACCAGTAAAATCAACGTTTTCACGGCCCACCGCTTTAGCCAATTTAGTAGACAAATTTATTGCATCCAACACCTGAGGCGATGTAGAGACACCACCCGCAATATCATTGGCAATGTCCAAACCTGGTTGTCGGCTAGGCTCAGTGCCACGGAAAGCCAACACATACTTACCATCAGCATTTTGGTAGATAGTGGCCTGCATACCGTTTGCAGTGTCTAACTCAGAGGGGTCAATACCTAGCTTCTTCAGCTCCTCAGCATCAACCTTGCGCCAACCATCAGGAATCGGATCGCCCTCTTCATAGGCCGCCTGGGCCAGACGCGCATAGTCTGCGTCACGCCCAGCTTCACCCTCACGCGGCTTGCCGTTGTAAGGGTCCGAACCAGAACCACCATTTGCGGCTTTAGCGGCTGAGCCTGCAGCATTAGCCGCCCCTGCAGCACCATTAACAGCGGAGGCTTTCTCCTGCTCATCAGCCTGCTGGTTAAGGTTAGTGTTGCGCTCACGTAGAGAGTCCACCACATTACGCACCAAAGCGGTCAGGTTTGAATCCCAATCAGCTTTAAAGGTGTCGGCGTCTTCACCCACCCAGCCAGCGCTGTGTAGCTGCCCATTAATTGAGCTCACAACGTCTTCAAGTGAAGTCGCCTTGTCACCAAACAACTGCGCTAAAGCACGTAACTGCTCAACATCAGCACCAACACTAGCCACGAGCAAGCCTTCCTAAACAAATTTCACTGCGCGCCACTGAGGCAACGCAATAACAACTGCACCCAAATTACCCTGTTTAAGCGAGCCTATGGGAGCAAAACCCCATTAGTGACTCAACTCAGATCCACTAAAAGCAGGGTTTTAGCTTTCTACCGAGCGCTCAGGAATCTCCACAAAATCGGTGGGATATTGGGTGCTCAGCTGGGGCAGTTCAGGCAGGTAATTGATGGGGCTAGCGCCATCACCAAAAACATGCACACCCTGCTGCCCAAACTTGCCGCTCGCGCCGATCCCGCTGACTGCAAAACTGCCACTTGATCCGGTTACGCCGGCACCACCAAAACTACCGCTCGAACCACTTATACCGGCATCCTCAAAACTGCCACTTGATCCGGTTACGCCGGCGCTACCACTGCCACCGGTGCCGCCGAAGCTACCGCTCGAACCGGTTACACCGCCACCGCCATAGCTACTCCCGACGACGCCACCAGCGCCACCGCCAGAAGCCTGCTCCTGCTCATCAGCGTTACGGTTTAGATCCCAGCCAGCTTGCGCCAACGCCTGCGCCGCATTGCGCAGTTGCGGGGCTAAAACACTATCCCAGTCATCCTTGAACTTATCGCCGTCGCTGCCCTGCCAATCCGTAGCAGAAACCAAAGCCTTTAAAGCCAAGTTAACGTCGTTATCCAGAACCTGAGATTTGTTGTTGAAAGTCTGTGCCAGTTGCCGCAGACTCTCAACGTCTGCCCCATAAAGCGCCATAGAAACCCCTCAAACGGTAGTGTTAGAAAAGCTCTTTTAAAAAAATCTTAAGCGAAAGTTGGGGCCGAGGCGCTTAAAGCACCTCGGCCCCACTTTTAACACGCTAGAAGCCAATCAAGGCTGCTGCGATCAGTGACCAGAAGCCTGCTCCTGCTCGTCAGCGTTGTTGTTAGCGGTGGTCTGAGCCTGACGTAGGGCGTCAGCAACGTTGCGCAGCTGGGAGGACAGGGTGCCTTCCCACTCGCTCTTGAACTGGTCGGCGTCGGTACCCTTCCAGTCAACGGACTGGACCTGGCCGGAGATGGTGGAGATTACGTCCTCGACGGTCTGAGCCTTCTCACCGAACTGCTGCGCAAGTGCCCGTACGCCCTCAATGTCCATACCTAGGAATGCCATGGTATTTCCTTTCATGTAGTAGCTAAGTTCCGCGCTTCAAGCCGGAACCTTTCGACAAGAAAATAATGCAACCTATCGCCACACCCAACAATGGGGACCAATCCCCCTGCCACCCGGGTTAACTAGCTTTTGCTTGCAAAACCGCCACTATCTGGGCTTTAACTAGCCACAATTTGCACCTTGACAGCCTTGGCAGCACTGATCCAGTACCCGCGTCCCGGCACCATTTCCCCACGCTGGATGCGCGGAGTGGGGGTGCGCAGCAGGGTTTCGCCGTCGCCCGTATCAGGCTGAATCAGCAAACCAGTACGCGAATTCTTAATCTCTGCCAGCATCGGCGAGTAACCAGACCAGCCGGAAGTCTCACCCTCAGCAATCACCAAGTGACCGCTACGCTTAGCCTGCTTAACTGCCGCCAACAGGTCTTTTTCAACCGGTGTACCCACAACTTCGGGGTAGTGCTCCACTACCAACACCAGCAGCGGGTGGTTGTCGGGGGCCTGCATGGCAACGTAATCCTTGATTTTCTCCAGGCCTTCCTTGATCTGCTCGTCGCCCACCATGGTCAAATCCCACAGCCCAGCCACATCGGCCAAAGCCGAGCGGCGCGGAGAAATAAACACCCGGCGTACCTTGGGATCCCACTGCTTTAGTGAGCCAGCCAACCAAAGCAGCGCCGACGTCGTCGCCGCCTGAGGCGGACCCGCCACCATCATGGCCCCAGTAGGCACAAACGTGGCCGGATCCAGATCCTGCGAAGCCATACCCAGCACCGGCCAGCCCTGGTAAACCTTAGGCAAGTCAGCTTCGCTAAGCTCAGTGGGCAGGTTAGCGATAGCCTCCGGCTTGATGCGGCCTTGACGGCTCAGGTACTTACCGAAAGCCTCAATGAGCTGGGCCTGGGCCATCTCATTAGAAGAGTCACCCATAATCGCCAACTGCATTTCACGCCCGTCACCCATAATCATGGCGCGCCCAGGCGGGCTAGCGGGGCTGAGCACATCCTTGGCCACACCAAAGTTGATGTAGTCATCCATATTGGATTGACGCAGCACCACCTTCATAAGGAAAGCAGACAAAACATTGCCGCGATAAGGCGTAGTCCAGTCGCAGGTAGCCGCCACGTGCACGCCCACACTGCGTCCATCAGTCAAAATACGCTGCAAAATATCCAGGTTAGCGGCGCCGTAAACAGTCTTCTCATATTCACTACGCATCGCCCCCAAACCATCTAGCAGCAGCAAAATTCGGTGGTCATTGGTGTGACCACTAATGCGCTGATAGTCGCTGAGCGTGGCCGCACTAGCTGCCGTAAACCGGTCGGTGCGCTCATCAATAATGGAGCTGAGCTTACGTAGCAAACGCTCCACACCTTCAGAGTCATCGCCAGAAACAATCGTGCCCACACTGGGCAGCTTCTCCAGCACTTTCAAAGAGGCCCCGGCAAAGTCCATGCCGTAAATATCCACCGCACCCGAGCGCGGCGTAATCGAGGCCGCCAAAGCCAAACTACGCAGCGCCGTCGACTTACCACTACCGGCAGCCCCAAAGAAACAAATATTGGAGTCTTTCTCAGGCAGGAAGTAAGCGGGCACCTGGCTTTGATGCACCGGATCATCCACCACACCCAACACCAGTTTGGTGTCGCGCCGCTGCGGCAGACGGTTAAGGTCATAGGCGGTAGCCAGCTCATCAAGCCATGGTTTACGCGGCACCGGCAGGCCCGCAATGCGCGCCGCCTGACCCACCGTGGCCACCACGCGGTCAATATCCTTATCGATACTGCGCCCGCTGGTTTGCACCTTAGCTACCTGCCAGGGGTTAAGCGCCCCGAAAGTCATCTCATCGACGCTCACCGAAGCGCCGGTAGCCTGCGCACTGGTACGCGCCCCCGGGTAGGCCGACTGGAACGGGGTAATACGCCCCGGCCCGGTCTTAGCCGCACCGCGTCCAGGGATTTCCGGCGGGAAGTGGGCGGCGATCTTCTCCCCCAGCACGTCTTGGGAGTCAGACTCGTCGGCCATACGCAGCGCCACACGCAAGTTAGTGTTAGCGCGCAGGTTGTCTTTAATCACGCCGGCGGGGCGCTGGGTGGCCATGATTAGGTGCAGTCCCAGCGAACGGCCACGTTGGGCGACGTCGACGACGCCGTCAACGAACTCAGGCACCTCACCTGCCAGGGCCGCGAACTCATCAACCACAATAATCAGCGACGGCGGGCACTCGGGGTCACCGGATTTTTCCAGCTCAGCCAGGTCTTTTTTGCCCTTTTCGTTAAGCAGGCGCTCACGGTAGTGGATTTCGGCGCCCAGCGAGGTCAGGGCGCGGCGCACCATGGCGGGCGAAAGGTCGGTCACCAAACCCACGCAGTGTGGCAGGTGGGTACAGGCAGCGAAAGCTGAACCACCCTTATAGTCCACAAACAGGAAGGTGAGGCGGTCAGGTGAAACCGCCTGGGCCATACCCAGCACCCAGGATTGGAGGAACTCACTCTTACCGGCACCGGTGGTACCACCCACCAGGGCGTGGGGGCCGTGCACGCGCAGATCCAGCGCCAAGGGGGCGTCGGCCCCCTGCCCCACCAGGGCGGAGAGGGAGACGGGCCGGTCCATGGGCACAGTCTTGGTGCGGTCAATGATGGAGTTAGTGGCTTGCCAACGGGCCACCTGGGCGGAGGCGTCGTCGGCCAATTCAGCGCCGGTAAGCGAGATGAAACTAATCGAACGCGGCAGGTCAGAGTCGTCATCTACAGGCACACCCGCATCCACCATGGGCGACATGTGCTTAGCTAGCGCCCGCACTTGGCTTAGCCCCAGGTTTTCGGGGCGCACATTGGTGGCGTTAACGCTGCGACGCACAAAACCCACAGTGGACTCTTCACCAGACACCATCAGGTAGGAACGGCAGGCGGCGGGCACCTGGCTGGCAGATTCAGCCACCCAAATCACGTGCACGCCCACATCCGGGCCGCTCTCCACAATACGGTTAAGTCGGGCCTGATCCACCTGGGATTGATCAACAATCACCACCACGTCGGGCACATGCAGGGCGTCTTTTTCTTCAACTGTGGGGTTGAGCGGGCCACGCGGGCGTGGGCGGGTCTGCAGGCGCTGGAAAATAATTTCTTCCAGGTGCGAAACCAGCGAGGCACCCACCGCCGCGTCAGCCGCTAAATGCAGTTCCCCTAGCGGCGAGAAGGGCGAAGCGGTGTGGGGTAGCCATTCAAGCCAATCCCAGCGCGAACGCCCAGCCGGGTCAGTTAGGCAGGCCACCACCAGCTCAGCGGGCGAGTGCATACACACCAGCTGGGTGATTACCGCGCGCGCCACCGGGTCAATATCTGCGCGCAGCCCGCTAATACCAAACGCCCCATCTTGGCGCAGGTTAACCACAATCGGCACGTCGTCGATCATGGCGTATTGGGCGCGCAGGGCCGCAATGGTGGACAGGCACTGGGGTAGGCCGTTTTTAGCTTCCTTATCTTTTTCCATACGGGCCACGGGCAGGTCTGTGCCCAGGCCGATACGGATCTGCATAAATTCGGGGTGTTCAGGGCGGCGCGACCACAGCAGTGGGCCCCCCATTTCGGCGTGGCGCACAATAGCTTCAATGGGTGGGTATTGCTGTTTGCGCACTTCGCGTTCGTTAGCAAATACCTGCTCAATGTGTTTTTGGGTTTCTTTAATTGAAACCTCAAAGGCTTCTAGCTGCTCTTTAAGGGCGCGTTTGCGCCGCCACTTGCCGTCAACCCACATGCCACCCATCATCATGGGGCTCATACATACGAACATGAGCGAGTAGGGGTTGTGGGTCACCGAATACATCATCAAACCCATAAAGGCCGGTGCCAGCATGGCGATGAAGGGCAGCGGGTTGGGGTTTTGCTGGGTGGGGGCCTCAGGCAGTTTAATTTCTACTGCCGGGGTGCGCGGCACTACGCGCGGGGTGCGGATGAAGTTAATGCCGGCGCTTCCGGCGGCGTCGGTGGCGCTTAGGGTGGTGGTCACCAGGGCCACCTTCACCTCAGATTTACCGATTTTGACACTGTCTAGGGGCCCCAGCTTTAGGCGCTGTACCCGCTGGCCATTAACGACGACGCCGTTAGAGGAGTTCAGGTCACGTACTTCTACTTCGGTACCTACTACCACCCGCATATGCTGCTTGGAAACCATGGGGTCGCTAAGGCTGACGTCTACATTGTCGTCGCGCCCCACCAGGTTGGAGCCCTCATAGAGCGGGAAAACCCGGCCCCTGTCAGGCCCTGAAACCACTGACAATACGGCCACGTGTTCGCCGGCCACATTGGTGTCTGCCGGGTTTTGCATTAGAGAGACTTTAGCGCCCGAGTGCAGCCCGGAGTCTTCCAGCAGGGTGTCGCTGGTTAGGGCGCGAGCGCGCCCACGCCCGGCGGTGTCAATAATGTTGATAGAGACCGTGGCCGGATCTATGGCTTGGCCAGCTTCACTTGGCCCAGCGCTGGCCAGTGCGGCAGCTACGTCCCCTACCGTCGCGGTGGCGTCCGTGGTGATTTGCAGGTTATGCGAGCCGTCGCCGCGCAGTAGGTTAAGACGTAGTTTCATTCGTGGGCACCATCTAATAGGGGAAGGTCTTCAGGGGTTACCAGGCGTGAGGACAGGGCGTATTCCACCAGCTGCACGCGCCGGTGAGAGGCATGGGAGCCAGCCCCGCCACGCATCCCCTTAACGCCAGCCCGGTCAAGCTTGTCGCAGACATTGTCTAGCTTGCGGTTGAAACGGGTGATACCCCAGCCTAGGCGCGCGGCGGCGTCGACGTTACGCGGCAGAGAAACCGTGCCGGTACCAGCCCTACGCAACCACGGCTCAGCCAAAGACAAAATCAGCAGCTTTTGGCTTTCGGTAAGCACCACCATGCCCATAGTGGCCTGGCCGGTGTCGCTATCTGCCTCAGCGGCCTCAGCTTGCGCCGGCTCACGGTTTTCATAGGAAGGGCAGGGCACTTCCGCCAGGATCTCATAGGTGGTGGAGCCGGCGCTGAAAACTACCGCCATCTGCCCAAACACCATGGGCACGCGCACCCCGGGGGTAACCCAGGCACGTGAGGCCCCAGCCATGTCGGCCACGGTGGCCCCCAGACGCGAGCCCTGGTTATGCACCCACCATAGGCCGTTTTGGAATTCAAACACCAAGAATTTGCGGTGCAGGAAGGGGTTGTCACTTAAAGCTAGGTCGCCTTCACGACCCACCGTGAAGCTTTGAGTGGGCTCGACCCGATAAATTTCTCCAGCGAAATCGATTACCAAGACATCTTTGCCGGTTTCGTTGTCGTCGGGCGTGGGCGCTACGCTCATGGTTTTACCTTCCTGTCTACGCGTTTAATAGGTCTTTTATGCAATTGGCTAGCGTGGGCCGGGCGCGCTTAGTGAGCTACTGGCTAGCCGGGGTGTCGATGCAGTCAATGACTGGTTCTGATTCACGCCCCGCCTTGTCACGCGCGACTATCTGCACACAGGTACGCGGCGGCGTTGGCTTTAGCGTAGCGCGGTGGGCGCTAGTTTCCTGCAAGCCTTGCGGGGTCTGAGATTTTTGTGGAACCCCAGAGTTAGTGACGCTGTAGAGGAACGTGGCGTTTGTGGCTTTATAGTCCCAAGTGGCCTCCACCTGCCCGTTAGCGTAGCTCAGCTTCAGGTTGGTGACAGGGTCAAGATAGCCATTCACATCCGGATCCATGGGCGCAGCAGTGCCTGCGGTGGTTAGTGCCGGTTTGGGGTTAAGCCCGCCACGCTGTAGGCCTCGGTAGGCCGCAAAAGCTATTACGCCTATTAATACCACCACTAAGGCGCTGATCAGCAGGGTTTTTAAGGATACGCTGGAGCCGTCTTGCGCTGCGCTAGCGGCCAGGGTGGAGCCAGGCGCCTCTGGTGAGCCCTGAGGTGGCTGGTTTGCGCTGCCCGCCAGGCCGCCCGGGCCGACGCCGCCGCTTTGGGGGCCGACGTCGCCCGCTCCCGCCGCAGCTGGGGCGCCGGTTTGGGGGTTGAAGGGGCCGCCTGGGACAGTTCCTGGACCGGTCCCGCCTGACAAGGCCGGATAGCCCGTGCCATAACCAGAACCGGTATTGGCGCCGGGACTGGCCGCAGAGCCCAGGGTTGTGTTGCGGTTAAAACCAGAAGTGTTACCGGTAAAAGTGCGCGCGTCGGCTGGAGACAGGTGGGCGTTGGGGTAGAAAGTGCCCGAGTGGCTGCCTGAGCCGAGCGAATCGCCCCAGCTATTGGCGCCGGCAGTGTTGATACGGGCGTTGGTGTCGGCGGTGCGGCCAGTGTTTTCAGGAGAAATGGACACTACCGGACGCAGCCGGGTGGCGTCGTCGTCGCTGCCATCAGCAGTAATTACAGGCTGATCCTCCCACACATCAATATTGGTTAGTGGCAGGCCTAAAGAAGACTGGATTTGACGCAAAGCCCGCGCGAACGCCATCGCCGAAGCAAAGCGATCCGAGGGTCGCTTAGCCATGGCGGTAAACAGTACCCGCTCTAGCGCGGCGGGCACGTCATTGCGACCAATGGGGGCGATAGAGCCGTGGTGCAGGCGTTTAAGAATAGAGGCCGGGTCATTGTGCGCACCCGGGGTCATATCCACATGCGGAGGCCTGCCCGCCAGCATGGTGTAGGTGGTGGCAGCTAGTGAATAGACGTCAGAAGCGGGCGTCAAAGGCCGGTTAAGCTGCTGCTCAGGCGGCGCCCAGTAGGGAGAAAACGCCGAATCAACCTGATCGGCGGGAGTGTCTTGACTGATAGCAATACCAAAGTCAGTCAAAACCGGGTGGCCAAAGGCGGTAAGCAAAATATTGGCCGGTTTAATGTCGCGGTGCAGATAGCCGGCACGGTGGATAGTTTCCACAGCGCCAGCAATCTTAATGGTGATCTCCAAAGCCTGCTCCACCCGCATTGGTGAAGTAGTAGAAAATCGTTTGCCCAGGTGAGGCGGGGGGCAATACTCCATGGTGAGGTAAGCACGCCCATCGCGCAGACGCCCGGCGGCGTACAGTGAAAGCACCGCCGGGTGCGCCCCGAATTTGGCCATCAGGTCAGATTCGGCCTGGAATTTTTGTTTTTGGGCTGCGCTGGCCCCCGAACGGATTACTTTAACCGCAACTTCACGCCGAGGCATGTCTTGGCGGTAAAGAAAAACGTCCGCGAAACCACCCGCACCGAGGAAGCGGATAAACTCCGCCCCCTCCAGGTGCGGGCCTACAGGTTCACGCAGCCGAGCAGCCATCAGGGCTCCACAGACAGAACTACACCGTCACCCAGGTCAATCCGGTCGCCGTAACGCAGCAGCTCACGCTGACCGCCGCCCAGGCGACGCGGCAACTGGCCTTCACGCAGCAGGTAGGTGCCGTTAGTGGAGTTCAGATCCTCCAAGTTCAGCTCCCAATCATCAATGTTGATGCGGCAGTGGGACTTGGAAATGGACTTGGTGGGGCTAGCCACCGCCATCAGGTGCACCGCAGTTCCGGGTGCAGCTTTGGGCAGGCGGCCCACAATGACGTCGGCGTCTAGGGTTACCGACCCGCCGGTGGAGGCCACCAAAGTGCCCAGGCTGGGACGCTTTACGTGGACAATCTTGCCGTTTAGTGCCCCACCGCAGATGCGGCAGGAGCTGGCATGCACCGGGTTGGGGTGACCGTTGACGCAGTTAATTGCCAGTACTTCAGGGCCATCGCTATCGGCGTTGGCACTGTCAGCTACGGGCGGCGGCGGCGCCTGCACACCACCGGTGGGGACAGCAATGGTGTAACCATCGTGCGTCCAGGGGGTACCCGGGGCCACGTCCAGTGCGCCGGTGGGGGCCTGCACACCGGGTAATGGCACCGCATTACCTACAGGGTTGATCTGGGTGGCTTGTGCCTCTAGCGGGAGCTCAGCGGATTGGGTTCGGGGATTGGGAACCGGATCCGACCCCGCAGTGGCGGGGTCACCACCAAAAGGGGAAGAGCTAAAGGGGTTGCCCTCGTTGATACCCTGGATAGGTCCGGTGGGTTCCGCTTTTTTCTCCCCCTTTCGACGTGAGAAGTCCAAGCCTTCGCCTTGTTCAAAGTTGAACTCCAGGCCTGAGGCCTCATCATCGCGCAGTTCACGCACAGCGGCGTTTTCTACATCCACCCCAATGGTTTGGCCGTAGAGGTGGCCAAAGTACTGGTCTTCGGGGTTTTGCTGGTTCTCAGGTGCGGCAGGGGCAGCTGTAGCGCGGGCAGCGTGAGCGTCAGCAATAACCAGTTCACCAGAACTAGCCGGGGCGCTAGGAGCAGCCAGAGGGGCACTGGGCGCCACCACCGGAGCACTAGGAGCTGCTAGCGGGGCGCTAGGCACAGCCGGGGCGCTGTAAGCCGCCGGCTCCTGGAAGTTAGCGCCAGGCGCAGCCGGGGCGGCGGGCACAATCTCAGTGGGGACCGTAGCCGGGGCGTCATCCATACGGTAGTTGGCCGCCGGAGCTACCGGGGCGCTGTAAGCCACCGGTGCCGGAGCCTGGTTCTTGGCGGCGTTTGAGCCGCCCAGCATAGCGGCCAAAGCTGCAGCAGCCCTGGAAACCTTGGGTTGAGCCGGAGCGCTAACAGGCTCTGGGCTAGGAGCAGCCTCGCTGATTTCCGCACTGGGGGCAGCCGGGGCCGGCACCGGGGCGACGTCAGCGGGCACATCCAGCAAGCTAGTGGGGGCATTGGCCTCAGCTGAAGCGGCTGAAGTAGCAGAGCTGGCCTGGCTAGGCAGGTCAACAGCTACCGGGGCGGCGTGCGCACCGCTAGGAGCCGACGACGGCGCCGAGCTGACTACCTCAAAATGCTCAGTGGCCGGGGTTTGGGCTACCGGGCTGGGGGCAGCCGGGCTGAAGCTAGCTGGGCTGGGTGCAGCCGGGCTAGCGGTGGCGATCGATAGATCCGGGTTTTGGCCAGGCATCAGCTCAGCTGCCAGTGAGGCACTAGCTGCCACCGGGTTGGGTGCGGGCACGGCCGGTAGCTGCGGGCTGGGTGCGGACAGTAGTTCCACACTGGGCGCAGCCGGACTGGGAGCAGACGGCAACTGCGGGCTAGGCTCGCTAAGCGCACTAACCGCAGCGGCGGCACTAGCCTCAGCGGCGTCAGTCTCCGGGGAGGGCACGCTAGGCAGCAGGCCGGCTACCGGCTGGGAGCTGACCTCGCTGATAGGAGTGTCCTCTAGCAGGCTACGGGCCGCTGAAGCTTCAGCGGCGCTGGGCACCACCGAGGCGGGGCTGTAAACCGAGGCGGCACTGCCGGCGCTGTAGCCAGAGTAAGCCGAAGCTACAGACTGTGCCGACCGCGTCGCCGGCGCGCTGGCTGCGCTGACTCCGCTGGCTGCCGAGTTTGAACTGTAACCGCTGTAGGCTTGACTTTTGACGGCTCCCACCAGGCGGTTAACCTCACGTAGCTGCCAGTGCAGCATGGAGGCGCGGGTAACCCCGCTACGTAAAGGTAGAGCCTCAGTACCAGCTCCGTGAGCCTGAATTACCAGGGCGGCGACGTCGTCAAGACGTACTTCCTCCCAAGCAATGGGGTTAAGTGCCGAAACAGTGCGCACGAAACCATTCACCTGAGTGACCTCAGCAGTGATAGAACCACGCAGGGCCAGGTGGACGGCGCCGTCGGAGAAGACACCAGCCACAAAGTCAGGCAGGTGGAAGACGTTGTTGTTGTAGTAACCCGCCAGCACCTGCAGCAGACGCTGCAAATTAGCACCATCTTCAAGCTCGCGCCACAGGTCGAGCAACAGATCGTTGGGCCCCTCTAGGGCAACGAATCCGCTCTCGCTGACCGCACTGAGAGTGGTACCTGCGTACCAATTAACTTGAGTATTCATTCATTGTCCTTGAACATCCATGACCATTGCTCACTAGCAACCTCATTGCCGCCACGCCACGGCAGCGACCTATCCAGGGTGGGAGCATCCGGATCATAGTCCCAACCCTGCGTGCCAGGCAGGTTCTGGTGGGTCAGATCGTCATCCTCCCAAGGCGGATATGCGGCCGCAATATCCACCACGATCACCGAGATATTATCCCGACCGCCTGCGTTCCTCGCGGCTTTCACCAGCGCATCAACCACACCCTCAGGCTCACTAACCACAGCTGCGGTAGCCTCAATGAGAGTGTCGGTAACCATGGAAGAAAGCCCATCTGAACAGATGATGTAGCGGTCTCCCACACGTGCAGGCAAGACAAAATAGTCGGCGCGTACACGCGGGCCACAACCGGCCCCTAACGCGCGCGTAATTACATTACGACCAGGCAGGTGCTGGGCTTGTTCGGCAGAGATGAGCCCGGCATCAATCTGCTCTTGCACCTGTGAGTGGTCTTTAGTGATTTGCTCAAAGCCGTGCTTGCTTTGGTAGTAGGTGCGCGAATCGCCAATATTGAGTACGCGCACGCACGGCATAGCCCCATTTTCACTAAGTACCAAGCCGGTCAGGGTAGAGCCAGGCGCGGGCACTCCCGGCAGGCCATTGACTGCACGGGCCGCGCGTTTAACTGCTTTTTGCAGCTGGGAGGGCTCAACCAGATGGTCCTGGGTTAGCTCGGAGAAGGCTGCCAGGGCGGTGGCGGCGGCGACGTCGCCTGCCTTGTGTCCCCCCATACCGTCAGCCACTAAAAATACTGGGCCGGAAGCTAGGTAGGCGTCTTCGTTGTGTTGACGCACTAATCCCACATCAGTCCCTGCGGCGTATTTGACCGCGATGCGTGTGCGCATCACTCAACCTCCAGGCGGCGGTCGCCGAAAACAATTGAATATCCCTTAGCAACTGGAACCATAGCCCCAGCAAGCACATGTGTGCGACTTCCGTCAGGGGCAACCACGCTGGTGCCGTTGGTTGAGCCTAGATCGGTGACAAACATGTACTGTCCATCGACGCGCACCGCCAAGTGAGTTTTGGAGATAGAAAAGTTGGGGTCAGCCACAGGCACCACGTCAGCTTGCGCCCACATACCTGCGGGAACCGGGTTGCGCCCCAACACCACGGCGCTGGTCACGTTAATGACGTCGCCGGTGTCTAGGCGCAAACACTTACCTACGCTGGTTTTAGCGATAGTGACGTGTTCATCCCAATCTGTGCCGCTTATATCCACCTGGCCGGTTTCTTGGGCGGCGGTTGCCTCCCCCATTAATTCGTCGGGAACTACCACCGGGATGGGGCCGCTAAAAGGCTTATTTGGCACTTGCAGCTGGCCAGAGCTGGGGGCGCTGGCAGCGCTAGCTGGAGCCTGGAAGTTGGTTGGGCGCACCGGCTCCATATCAACTTCAGTGTTGGCGCTGGGAACAATGGTTTCGTCGTAGCTGTTGCCTAGCGTCTGGGTGAGGTTGGGGGCGCTGGCACCGGGGGCGGTTTGGGCGGGAGCTTGCAGGTTCCAGTCCAGAGAAGTAATTACGCCGTCGCTGTCACGTTGGCCGCCTTCAGGGCCGGGGCTGGTTAGCTGGGGCTGGGGAGGCTGGTTAGCTTGGTTTGCGCCAAAACCGCCACTTTGATTGGCGACGCCGCCGGCAAAGTTGGCACTGGAGGCGGCGGGGGCTGAGGCGGAGCTGACCGCGCCATTAGCTACGGCGCCCGCAGGGGTACCGGCCGCACCAGCGGCGCCAGCGCCGGGGAAACCAGCGCCGGGGGCAGCGTTAGCAGGCCCCGCGCCACCAGGTACGCCGCCAACGCCAAGGCTTGGGGCGCCACCAGGAGCGCCAGCGCTGGGGTTGAAAGCGCCATTTGGCCCGGGGGCCTGCGCGGCGAAAGAATTTTGGGCCAGGTGCGCCGCCGCCTGCACTCCAGGTAGCTGCGGGTGCAGCCCGAACTCATCCATATCCCCTGCCCCAGGCCCGGTTTGGGGTGCGAAAGGCTGGTTGGGAAGAGTTAGCGGGTTGCTTTGCAGCCGCACCGGGTTTACGCCTTGGCGCACATTAAGCACAATTACGCCGCTAGCGCGGTCAAACCAAAACCGGTTCAGGTGGTCGCGGCTAAGGGCGTAAATAACTAAGTTGCCAATCCCAGCAGTAACTAGGGACACCCCTAGCTGCAAGGCTAGCTTGTTGAAAGCTGCCCCACGCGGCGGGCCACTGTTTTTAAAACCAGCCCAAGCTAGCCCCAGCATCCGCAAACCTGGGGTTTGCCCACTGCGCATCAAAGCCACCAGGTAACCAATGCATAGCAGCACAGTTACCGCAATTGATACACCTAGGCTAATCCAAAAAGGGGTGCGGTTAGATTGGTTGCCAGCACCAAAAAACATTACGGCCCCGCTGCCGCCGCCAATGACTAGAGAAAAGATAAGCGAGTCAATTAGACGCGCAAATACCCTGGGCCAAAGCGCAGCAAGCCGAGTCCCCTGCAAATGCGCGGGGACCGGGGCCGGGCGACTATTTAGGCTCATTTCTTTCTCCTGAAGTTAGCGCGCATGGTCTGCAGCCACTGCGGCACACGCATCCCTAATGAAACTGGAGATACCGCAGCTAGCCATCGACGTGTGCGTCGCCTACTGGCACCAAGGTGCTGTTTAAGATTTTGCATCTCTAGCCATAAGGGTTCCTGGGAATCAGCTGAAAGTTGCTGCTCAGTTAGCTCCAGATTGGCGTTATTTGAACGTTTTTTAGACTTTTGTTTATCTGCAAAGCGCCCCTTGCGTTGCTTACGACCCACTTGGGGTGCTTCGTAGCCACTTTCGTGCCCAACTCCCTGGGGATCTGGCAGTTTAGCGGGGTTTTGGGCGCCATCAGCGGTAGTTAGGCTCGCCTGCCCCGACTGACCGAAAGCTACCGCGTTGACTGACAACGCAAAGTTACGCACCGAGCCTGGCGGGAAGTTAGAGCCAAAAACCGGCTCTAGCGCGTCGGTTCGTGCCTGCGCTAGGCGCTGGGAGCGTTCGCGAGCGCGGGCCCACTTGGCTTTAAGGGCCTTAATGGGGTGACGACGGCGCTTTTGGCGTCCCTTTACAGGCACGTACAGGGGCGCCGCCACTGCAGCACTACCTGCGCCGCCAGGGGCTTGACCACCGGCAAACTGGGCGCCACCTGCCAAGCCGTGGGCGCCGTCGTTAGCGACGCCGGCACTACCAGAGCCCGCCCCAACAGCAGCGCTACCAGCGGCGTTAGCGGCCGCAATGGCCTCGGCGCCACGCAGTTTAGGCGCCAAATCAACCTGCCCACCCAGTGCCTGGGCGTTACGTTTAGCCTGCTGCTTGGCGCGCTTAGCCTGCGCTGCCTGGGCGGCGGCAGCGTCATAATCAGCCAGCGCAATATCCAGGTAGCGTGCCATCTGGGTGCGGGTGGCGTTAGCGGGCAGCTTGATGCCATAGTCGCGCATCCAGTCTTCCAGCTCCGCCCAGGCCCCCAGGGCGCTGCCAAGCTCGTCACGGTTACGACGTCGGCGCCCACGCACCGCTTTAAGCGCCAAAATCAGCGCAAACGGGGAGCTAACCAAAGCGGCCACGCCTAACCCCTGCCCCACCAACAGCAGGTAGTGGGCCCAGTCAAAGCCATGCTTTTTCTTAGTGTCGCGGTCGTCAGAGACGTCCGGGGTTAGGTCAGCTTGCTCCTGCGGGGGCGGCGGTGCCTGCAACACCTGCGGACGCGGCTTGGGCTTGGGCTGCGGCTTGGGGTTAACCAGTTTCTTGTCGCGCGGCGGGGTGGGGTCAAAAGCCACCCAGTCGCCGTCGAAGTTGACCTCCACCCAGGCGTGCGCCATGGTGCCCTTAACCTCTAGCGTGCCCTTGGAGTAGTGCTCAGGGTAGAAACCCAGCACCACGCGGGCCGGGTAACCAGCCTGGCGGGCCATAAGCGCCATAGCCACGGCGTACTGCTCGTCATCACCCACCATGTAGTAGTTGGGTTCTAGCAGCTCATCGATGCGGGCGGTGCGGTGACCGGGGCGCGCCATCGAGTCTGAGCCGTCAGAGTAGTAGCCCTCATCATGGTATTTAGTGGCCATGGCACGCACACGGGCCAGCGGGGTGTTAGCGTTACCCACAAACTCACGCAGACGCGTAGCCACCACAGCTGGCACATTAGTGTCTGTGCCATTTGCTACCTTCCCAAACCTACGCTTAGATAGCTGAGCATCCGAATAGGTAGGTACACTCACCACATTTACGCTGTAACTATCACCTTTAACCAGGGTACGGGTGCTAAGCAGGGCACCCAAATTAGCTGAATAGAACAGATCCTGGGTCAACCCCTGGCCTTTACGCGGGGTGAAGCTACGCACCTGTCCCCCACCTGGCAGCCAGTTACCCTGGTAATCAACCATGGTGAAAGTCAGGTTATGGGTTTTAGCGCCTTTAGGTAATACGCGCGTATCAACCTGGGCCCCAACCCGCTTAAAACCCTCACCGTTGTCTGACGTCCCCACTCGCATAACGTTTCCGTCATAGGCGTCCATGGTGGCGATACGGATACGCTCACCATTTTGCAGCCCCGAAACCGTAAACAACGTGGTGTCTTTTTGAGTATCCACCCAGTAGTGCAGGCGTGTAAGCGGAGCCTGATACTCGGCAATATTCAGCGGCGGCGTCACATAGCTACGCAAAACCTCACGGTTATTAGCCCCCGTCACCTGCGGAGCCAGCACCGCCCCCGCAGCCATGGCACAAGCCAGCATCAGCAGCGTGCCCAGGCGGGCTCGACGGCGCAACCGCCCCGCCCCCAAAGCGATCAGTCCGCGCTGACCTCGGCCGTGCCGCTTATTAACCGCCCAAGCCGCCCACACCAGCGCCACTAGCACCCCCACCAGCGCACTATCGCGCCCATAGGGAGCCTCAAAACCACCAAATAGCGCCCCCAGGGCAAACATCAGCCCAGCCGGAAGCAGCGCCCACAACTGGCCGCGCTGGTGGCGCAACACAATTGAAGCACCCAAGCCAGCACACACCATGGCACTCAAATACGGCACCACCGTAATACCCGCATAGGCGTTAGCCGGCGGCGCCAAAGTCAGCAAGTCACGCCAACTAGTCACCGCCCCCAACACCAGGGTTTGCACCATCTGCAAAGACGGAAACACCTTAGCGCTAGCCAAATTCGGTAAAGCCAAAGCCCCACCCAACAGGTAAGCAATCACCAGGGCCAAAATAGTTTCCAGACGCCGCAACCCCAACGCATAAGCAGCGCCAGTAACCACCACAGCCAGCAAAGCGCCGCCCATGGCCGCAATATAGCCAGACCAGTCCCCAAACACCGCCCCATGGCTAACACTGGCAGCCAACATCAACAACGTAAAAGCAACCAGCCCCAGCCAGTTAAAAGCCCGGCGTTTAGAACCAACCGTCTCAAACCCATCAACACTCATAGCGCCGCCTTTCGCAATAATGCCGGAAGCTCACTAAGCGCCCCCAAGTGCAGCAAATCCATTGCCCCCAAACGGTTACGCCCCGCCCGCCCCGGGCTCACCCGCAACACATAAGAACGCGCCGACACCGGCAGACGCACCCAAGCACGCTCAATTAGCTCCAAATCAGCCCCTGAACCAGTAATCAACACCGCCACTGAGGCACCCGGACAAGCCGCCACCGCCTCCTTAGTCAACTCCGGCAAGTCAGCGGCGCGCCCATCCATCTCCACCAGGCTCAACGCATCCAAAGCCCGCTTAGGGTTAGGCAGCGCCGGCACCCCCGCCTGAGTCACCAAAGTAACCTCACGGCTAGCCTTAATCGTGGCCACAATCAGCGACGCCGCCGCCGAGACAGCCACCTCAAACTCAGCCTCACTAGCCCAAGACGCCGCCCGCGTATCCAACACCACCAACAAGTGAGCCCGGCGCGTCTCCTCAAACTGACGCACCATCAACTTGCCGGTGTGAGCCGTAGACTTCCAGTGAATATTGCGCCGATCATCGCCGGGCACATACTCACGCAAAGTATGAAAAGACACATCCGAACTAGACAAATCCCGGATCGTCGCGCCCTCAATATCCTTAATGAAACCAATGGCTTCACTTTCCAAAGCCACCGTACGCGGATGCACATACAGCTCAATGCGCTGACTCCAGCGGCGCTCGCGGCGCACTAGGCCCAGCCCGTCGCCGTTAACACTGCGCACTGGGCCGATTGGCACCAGGCCGCGTCGGGCGGTGGGGATAGCTAGAGGTTGGCTAATCATCTGGCCGGCGCGCAGGGAGGGCACCAGTACGTCAGCGGTGGATTTACCTACCGGTAGTTCCATCACGGCTTTGCGGGTACGCCGGGTGCCGGCGTTGGTGGCTTGTAGCTCGCCGTAGGCGTTATCGCCCACCACCACTCGCTCGTTTTGCACATACAGGTTGATGTTGTGTTTACCCAATCCCAGGGCGCTTAGCGGGGATAGTAGGGCCAGTACGCCTAGTACTAGGCCGATCACCGCCAGCTCCACCCAATGCGTTAGCAGGGCTAGGCCTAGCGCGCTTAGCGCCACTGCGGTCACGCCCCACCACAGGGGGGTGAGCACCTGGGTGGCGCGGGTGCGCAGGCGTCGCCAGCTAGTGGGTTTTTTGTCTTTTGCGCCAGGGTTTAAGTCGACGCCGCCGCGTGGGAGCGTAGAGCTAGTTTTAGCGGCCATGGTTTAGCTGTGTGCGGTGGGCGCGGGTACGGAAGCTAGAACCTGCTCAATGACGCCTTCGGCGCTGGCGCCGGAGAACTGGGCGTCCACATCCAGCACCAGACGGTGAGCCCACACCACTGAGGCCAGCTCCCTGACGTCGTCGGGAATTACGTAGTTGCGCCCCTGAGCGGCAGCCCATACGCGCACCACGCGGGTCATGGCGATAGCGCCACGGGTAGAGACCCCCACGCGCACCTGCTGGTGCAGGCGGGTGGCTTCAGCTAGGGCCGCAATGTAGTCCAGTACGGCGCCGTCGACATAGTTAGTTCCGGCCACATCCGCCAGCTGGGTGACCACAGCGGAGGAAACCACAGCCGACAATTTAGCGGAGCGGTCGGGGTTAGCTGAGTCAGCCAACACCTGGGCCATGGCCCCACGCTCGGGGTAGCCTACGGAGGTTTTCATCAAGAAACGGTCCAGCTGGGCTTCGGGCAGCGGGTAGGTGCCGGCCTGCTCAATGGGGTTTTGGGTGGCGATAACCATGAAGGGACGCCCGGTGGAGTGGGTTTTGCCGTCCACAGTAATTTGCGACTCTTCCATAACCTCCAGCAGCGCCGACTGGGTTTTGGGGCTGGCACGGTTGATCTCATCGGCCAGCACGATAGAGGCAAATACCGGGCCCTTGTGGAATTCCCACTGGCCGCTGCGCTGATCGTAGATGGTTACCCCGGTGATGTCGCTGGGTAGCAGGTCAGGGGTGAACTGGATACGCGAGTGGGTGCCTTGGATAGTGGCCGCCAGGGCGCGGGCCAGGGCGGTTTTGCCGGTGCCCGGGGCGTCTTCGAGCAGCAGGTGCCCCTCAGCCAGCATGGTGGTGACAGCCAGGCGAATTACCTGCTCTTTGCCCAGCAAGGCCTGCCCTACGTTAAGCACCATTTTGTTAAATAGATCAGCAAACTGGGCGGCGTTAGCCTGGGTGAGCGACATGGGTTATTCCTTTCAAAACTTTTCGCTGACGCTTATAACGACTGTGCATTTAGGGCTGCAAAGCTGGTTTATTGGTGTGTACCTGACTCGCATTGCAAGGCGGCGTTATCTTCTTTTTCTTCCGCCGGGGTAATGCTGGTGGCGACATATAGAGTCACTCCGCCTACAAATGAGGTGTAGCGTTTTTCTTCTTTACCGGCATCAGCGTTAATCGAGTAGGTTTTACCCGCCCAGGTAATGGTGCACTTAGCGGTGCTGCCATCCTTCCAGTCCCACAGCTTGACGCCGTAGCGGTAGCAGTTGGGGCTGGTGCTGCCGCAGCTGCCGTTTACTACCTGGGAGCGGTCTACAAAGCCCTGGTAGTTGTTGGCTGGCTTGGGTTCTGCCGCCGACGGCGCCGCTAGGCTTTGGCAGCGCGGTTCAGATTCACGGGTGCCGGCCTCGCTGGTTACCTGCTTGGAGCTGGCGCAGATTTTTACTTCTTTACCTGCTTCAACTCCGTTTTGGAATTCCACGGTGCCGCCGCCTGCGGGTGGTTCCTGCTTATTGGTGTAGGCACCTGCACCAGTGCTGATGTAAGCCGAGCTGGTGGCGGTGCGCCCATTGCCGTTAGCGGGGCCAACTTGGCAGCTGACCTTAGCGCCCTCAGGGCGAGTGCAGGCCAAAGTGGGCGAGATTGGGGCGCCAAAAGGCGTCACCTTACCGGCCACTACCCCTTCAGAGCACTTACCTGAAGAGTTACAGGCGCGCACATAAATAGTGGATTCTTTACCGTTAGTTAAGCCGTTACCTGTTTTATTGGCTACCGACTGCCAGGTGTTCTGATCGGTTGACCATTCCAGGTTCTGGGAATTTTTGTCACCGCTGGTAACCGTGAAGTTTACCGCGTTATCGGCGCCAGTAGCCTTGGGGGCCGCTGACACTGAAGGAGCAGATACTTTACCCTCCAGCTTCATAGTGTATGAGACTTCCTCAGACGTGCCGCCGCGAGTTACCGCCCTAACTGCGAACTTCACGGTCCTGTCTACGCTTGCATCAATTTCATAAGACCTGCTTAAGCCATTAACTAATACGGAGCTAGAGGCTGTAGGGGTATCGGCGTAGGAAATAGAGTAGTTGGTAACCGGCAGTCCACCAGTGTTGGCTGGCGGATTCCACGACACCAGTACCTTGATGGTATTACCTGAGCCCTGGCCCTGTTTGACTACCGTCAAATTAGTGGGCGGGCCCGGCTTGCCATAGGGAGTCACCGGCTGGCTAGCAGCTGATTCCTGACTGGCACCTTGAGCATTAACCGCGCGCACAGTGGCCGTATAGGGCGTGCCGTTGGTCAGGCCCGTGAAGGTAGCCTCAGGTTCGGTTACGTTCTGGTTGAGCCCACCTGGGGAGAGCGTAATTACGTAACCGGTGATACGTGAACCGGGCGAGTTAGGCCTGTTCCACGTGAAACTAGCGCTGCCGTCACCAGCCTTACCAACGGGGGCTCCGGGCGCCGTCGGCACCACACTGACTTGCACACTGGCGGTATTAGAACGCGGGGACTGACCCACCGCGTTATGGGCCACCACATAGAAGGAGTGGGTAACTCCCGGGGTGCGACCGGTCATAATGCAGCTGGTGACCACGCCACAGTCAAGCAGGTCGCCCTGCACTGTGTCGTGGACAGTGAAGTTAGTGATGTCAGCGCCGTTAGATGCCCCGGCGGTGAAGGAAACCGTCACCGAGCCGGCCCCATTAGTGGTGGCGCTAACCCCACTGGGGGCGTCAGGCAAGCCGCGCACGCTCACCGCAATGGTGCCCGAAACTTCACGGTCGGTGTCGTTAGTTTTATCGCCCACCCGGTAGGAGATGTTGTAGGTACCGCGCAATCCATCTCGGGCGCTAATGGTCAGGGACGTGCCCGAGGCGCGCACGGTAATACCGTCGCTGGAGCTAGGCGAACCCACCAGGTGAATCGGGGTGTCAGTAAAGGGGTTGGTGGCATAGTTGGCCACGTCAACCGTGGTGGATTTACCTGCATCCACACTCACCTGGGCTTGGCTTAGCTGCACCAGTGGCTCTTTAGCGCCGGTGACACTAACCGGAATTACCGATTTAGTGCTGGCCCCCTTGGCGTCGCGCACAGTCAGCGCCAAGTTAGCGCTGTTGCCACGCTTAGCCCCGGTGCCCGCCTGCACCTTTAGGGTGTGGCCATCGACGCTGACTTGGATGCCATTGGCGGCCCCCGAAACCGTGTAGGTCATGGAGGCAGGATCATCACCGTCGGGGTCGCTAACCCAGCTGCTCATATCCGCGCTGACGCTTTGGCCACCCACAGCCACCTCAATGGCGGTGGGGCGCACCTGCGGGGGACGGTTAGCGGCGCCCGGATCCACAATCAGCTGGATCGTAAGCGTAGCAGACAGAGCCTTATCGTCACTGCCGTCAGTTACCGTAACCGTGATTGAGGAGGGCCCGGAATAGTCAGCTTTAGCCCCAAACTCCAAGGTGGCAGAGTCTTTAACTAGCGTGGAGCCATCCCAACCGGCGGCGGCGCTAGCCTGCCCATCTTTCGGCACACTGGCGCTGCGGCCGCTACGTACACGCACATAATTCTTTAGTGCGATAGCGGTTTTAGTGCCAGCTTTAACGTGGATAGGAGTCTTAGACACATTCAGCTCAGGGTTAGTTACCTGGTTGCCAGGCACCCACACCACAGCTGAAGCAGACAGGGAGTCCTTGTCGGTAACCGTGTAGAGCACGTAACGCCCCTGCGTGGCCGGCTCAATTAGCAGGTCTTTACCCGAAACTTTCACGCCCGGGTCAGAGCTGGTGACGCGGTCAGATTCAATATCGCCGTCGGGGTCTTCATCGTTATCAAGCACAGACACCTTCACGCTGCCCTGGGCGGCGCGAACCTGCTCAACGCTAACCTCGTCGTCGCGCGCAATAGGCGCAACCAGGGCGGCGTCGGGCGAAACCACCACGGTGACCAAGCCAATTACCGGCTCAGAGTGGCCGTCGCTGACCCCGTATTGCAGTGAATAGGTGCCGGCCTTTTCGGGGGCCTTGAACACTACCCGTGAACGCTCAGCGCTGACCTCAATTGAGTCGTCGCTGCTGCG
>ERZ772958.89-NODE-89-length-37322-cov-5.702740_pt1 | contig 37322 bp, 28 predicted proteins | sample MGYA00580681_ERZ772958 | MGnify/ENA primary metagenome ERZ772958 (study PRJEB29015, sample SAMEA2738089) | human oral metagenome | biome: human oral; feature: human-associated habitat; material: saliva | place: China | collected 2275 ...
TCGAGTACCGCAACGCCTTCCACAAGGACGTCATCATCGACATGGTGTGCTACCGACGCCGCGGCCACAACGAGGGCGACGACCCCTCAATGACCCAGCCGCTCATGTACCGGCTCATCGACTCGCTGGACTCCACCCGCGGCGTCTATACCTCCGCCCTCGTGGGGCGCGGCGACATCACCCCGCAGGAGGCCCAGGAGATCGCCAAGAGCTACCAGGACGAGCTGGAGCGGGTCTTCACCGAGGCCCGTGTCCAGGTCACCGGGGGCACGGGCTCCGACGACGCCGAGGACACCACCGACGCCTCCACACAGGACCTGTCGGACCCCACGAAGGTGGGCGTGCCCCTGTCCTCCCTGGAGATCCCCCACTCCCAGCGGGCGGGTACCGGCATGATGCTCGGCTGGGCCTCGGCGGTGCCGCGCGACGTCGTCGAGCGCATCGGCGACGCCCAGGTCGCCTGGCCCGAGTCCTTCACCGTCCACCCCAAGCTCCAGGCCATGCTCTCCAAGCGCCGCGAGGCCACCCGCAAGGGCGGCATCGACTGGGGGCTCGGGGAGCTCATCGCCCTGGGGAGCCTGCTCATGGAGGGCGTGCCGATCCGACTGGCCGGCGAGGACGCCCGCCGCGCCACCTTCGCCCAGCGCCACGCCGTCCTGCACGACCACACCTCCGGGCAGGAGTGGACGCCCCTGAGCTTCCTGACCCCGGACCAGGCACCCCTGGAGATCTACGACTCCCTGCTCAGCGAGTACGCCGCCCTGGCCTTCGAGTACGGCTACTCCGTGGAGCGCCCCGAGGGACTGACCATGTGGGAGGCCCAGTTCGGCGACTTCGCCAACGGCGCCCAGTCCGTCATCGACGAGTACGTCACCTCCGCCGCCCAGAAGTGGGGGCAGCGCTCCGGCCTGGTCATGCTGCTCCCCCACGGCCAGGAGGGGCAGGGACCCGACCACTCCTCGGCCCGCATCGAGCGCTACCTGCAGATGTGCGCCCAGGACAACATGCTGGTGGCCCAGCCCTCCACGCCCGCCAGCTACTTCCACCTGCTGCGCGAGCACACCTACACTCGCCCGCGCCGCCCGCTCATCGTCTTCACCCCCAAGCAGCTGCTGCGTCTGAAGGCCGCCTGCTCCCCGGTGGAGGCCTTCACCTCCGGCACCTTCCAGCCGGTCATCGGGGAGACCGACGACGCCGTCCTGGCCTCAGCGCAGAAACAGGGCGTGGACCGAGTGCTGCTGTGCTCGGGGCGCGTCTACTACGACCTGCTGGCCCACCGGACCAAGACCGGGGACACGAGCACGGCCATCGTCCGCCTCGAGCAGCTCTACCCGCTGGAGAGCTCGGCCATCGCCGAGGCGCTGGCCCCCTTCAGCGGAGCCGAGCTCGTGTGGGTCCAGGACGAGCCCGCCAACCAGGGCATGTGGCCCTACCTGGCACTCAACCTGCCGACCGACCTGACCGGTGGCGTCCTGCCCACGCTGGTCTCCCGTCCCGAGGCCGCCGCCCCAGCGGTGGGCACCGCCGGTCTCCACCGCGCCCAGCAGGAGGAGATCCTCCGCCAGGCCTTCGCCCGCCGCTGAGACGAGGCCGGTCCACCGGCCCGTCCCGGATCAGCCCCGCCGAAATGCCGTCAGCCTCCACCGTCACAGTGCAAGGTCACGATAATGTCAAGACAGCATGAGGGATCATGAGGCATGAGGAGGCGCTGTCATGCGTGAGACGAGGCTGAGCTTCATCGGTGACGAGCTGGTGGCCGGTCATGGTGACGGGCGCGCCCTGGGATGGACGGGCCGGGTCATGGCCCGCACGCCCCGGGACGCCGACATCCTGTGGACCTCCCTGGCGGTTCCCGGTGAGACGACGGCGCAGATGTCCGACCGCTGGGGCCCCGAGGTGGCCCGCCGCTCCACGCACACCGGCATCAACCGGCTCGTCGTCGGGCTGGGAGTCGCCGACGTGCTCGCCGGCATCTCCTACGCCCGCTCACGCCTGGCCCTGGCCAACATCCTCGACACCGCCGCCTCCGACCACCGCGAGTGCTTCGTCGTCGGGCCCCCTCCCCTGCCGGAGGCCGACCCCGACGCCACCGCCCAGCTGTCCCAGGCCGCCGAGGAGGTGTGCCTGCGGCGCAACGTGCCCTACGTGGACGCCTTCGAGCCGCTGCGCAACCACGAGCAGTGGACGGCCGACGTCGCCGCCGCCGGCGGCACGCACCCGGGCCAGGCCGGATACGGTCTGCTGGCCTGGCTGGTGCTGCACCGCGGCTGGTACGAGTGGCTCGGCGTCGAGCGCCCCGAGTCCTGAGGCCTCGATACCCGCCGGTCAGGCAGGCGCCGGGGAGCCTTCGTCAGACGACGACTCGGAGGCGGCGAAGATGTCGCCGCTGATCCCCACCAGGCGGTTGGAGACGTGGTTGTTGAAGAAACCGACGATGGGGCCGATGAAGAAGCCCATGATGACCGTGCCCAGGGCGACGATGCCCAGTGAGAGGTCGAACCTGATCAGGAGCAGGGCCAGGAAGATCGTGATGATGTCCTGGACCAGCCGGTAGGCGCGGTAGCTGTAGCGCGGGAAGTGCCGCCTGAGCGAGGGCGCGATCCCGTCATAAGGGCACTGGCCCAGGTCGCAGGTGATGTACATGGAGACTCCCAGGCAGAACAGCGGCAACCCGATCGCCAGGTGGAGGAGCATGCTGCCGACGGAGTACTCGACGTGGAAGAAGCTGCGGTAGATCGGGCGGAAGTAGTCCACGAGGACACCCACGACGGTGAAGTTGATGACCGTCCCCAGGCCGAAGATGGACCGGTCGAAGGGGAAGACGAGGATCAGCATGATGATGTTGACGATCGGGACGATCGCCGCGAAGGAGATCCCAGAGACGTGGGAGATGCCCTGCAGGAAGGCGGTGAACGGGTCGACGCCGCTCTTGCCCTCCAGGCAGATCGCGATCCCGACCGCCGTGATCACCTCCCCCAGGAAGCACACGAGGATGCGCCGCAGGAGCGAGTTGTCAGAGAGTGTCCACTGGTCTGGTGCTGTCAGGTTCCTCAGGTTCATGTCACACCGCCGTCGTTGAGGAGGAGCCGGCAAGGCCATACCTACGAGACACCACCGGGTTCCTCGGTGAGAGGCTGGACAGTGCCCCCTCACCACGAATCAGGCCATGTTCCGCGGCTCACACCTCACCGTCTCATCACCGTCAAGGCCGAAGGACCCAGGCTGTGAGTGCGAATCGGTGCCTGACCAGGACAGTTCCGGGACGGCTTAAGAACGACGTCGGCCGGTCACCGTGAGTGGTGACCGGCCGACGGCTGTATGTCTCAGGGCGTTGCGCTCAGTGCGCTACCCGGCTCAGGCGTTGGGACGCTTGCCGTGGTTGGCGCTGGACTTGGCGCGTGCACGACGCTTACGACCGCGCTTGCTCATCACTGCCTCCTCGTGTCTTGACTCGCCCCACGAGGGGGCACGGAACGCCGCTGATTCTCGCACACGGCGACGCACCCCGGCCAGTCTCGCACCGCCGACCAGCCGGTGAAGGCGACCACACGTCAGCGCACGTCGCGGCCGGGGCCCGGCCGCCTTCCTCAGTCGCGCTCGAAGCGGACGGTCCGGGAGGACTCGACCCGGGACTCCACGACGCGCACGACCCGCCCGGAGGCGGAGGCCTGGGTCCGGGTCGTGGTCGACGTCGTCGTCACGCTCACCGCGGTGGCGCGCAGGGCCGACAGGCGCCCCAGGACCCGGGCGCGCAGCTCGGGAGGGGCCTGCTCGGCGCACCGCGAGCGCAGGATCTCCCGCAAGTGGGTCTCGGCGTCAGCGAGGCGGGAGCAGTGCGAGCAGGTGGCCACGTGCTGGGCGAGGCGCTCGGCCAGGTCGGCGGTGCACTCGCGGTCGAGGAAGGCCTCCAGGTGGGCGCGGGCCTCGGCGCAGGAGCAGTCCTGGGAGCCGTCCGCCGTCTTGGGGCCCTTGGTGGGCTCGGCGCTGTTGTCACCGGGGGTTCCCGGTTCCATGCGGTCTGTCATTTCTCCTCCTCCCCGTATCCGTACTCTCGGGCGTAGTCGGCCAGCAGCTCGCGCAGCTGGCGGCGACCTCGGTGCAGCCGGGACATGACGGTCCCGATGGGCGTGTCCATGATCTCGGCGATCTCCTTGTAGGAGAAGCCCTCCACGTCCGCCAGGTAGACGGCCAGGCGCCGGTCCTCGGTGAGCTGGCCCAAGGCGTCCTTGATGTCGGAGTCCGGCAGGGCGTCCAGGGCGAGGTTCTCCGCGCTGGGCAGCCCCACCGAGTCGTGGGAGGCGGCCCGGTGCAGTTGCCAGTCCTCAACCGTCTCCGCGTCGGACTGGAGCGGCTCGCGCTGCTTCTTGCGGTAGGAGTTGATGAAGGTGTTGGTCAGGATCCGGTAGAGCCAGGCCTTGAGGTTGGTGCCGGGCCGGTACTGGTGGAAGGAGCCGAAGGCCTTGGCGTAGGCGTCCTGCACGAGATCCTCGGCATCGGCCCGGTTGCGGGTCATACGCAGGGCGGCGCCGTAGAGCTGGTCGAGGTAGGGCAGGGCCTCGGCCTCGAAGCGGGCGGCCCGGGCGGCCTCGTCCTCATCGGCCGGCGCCCGGTCCAGATCGCGCGCGCCATCGTCAGGATCGATCACCTCATCCAGGGTGATCTCATCAGTGTGGTCGTCGATGTCCGTCATCAGCCACGAGCCTAACGTGCCCGGGGAGTCTTCGGCCCGACCGACGCCACGAGCCTTGGTCATCGTCCTGGTCATCATCCCGGTCATCGTGGCGGGTCGTCCCGGCAGATCCCGGTGCAGGCGGCGCATTCCCTGCCGGCCGGGCCGCTCACGGCGGCCTCGCGGCCAGCCCGGCGGTGCGCCCCGCCGGCGGGTAGTCCGGCTCGACGGCGACACGATCGGCTGCTGGATGCTCATGTCCCGGCCAACGCGATGGCGCCCCGATTTCATTCCCCGTCCGCCCTGAGCGAGGCACGCGCCACGTTCGAGCGGCGATATCGCTGGCCCGAGCCGCCCGCGTAGGTCAGGATGGGGGCATGAACATTCTGCGCTCCTTCGCCCGCCCCATGCTCGCCGCGCCCTTCATCGTCGATGGACTCGACGCCCTGGTGCGACCCTCGCGCCACGTGGAGAAGTTTGAGAAGGTCGCCCCGACGCTGGAGCGGGTCGGCCTGCCGCCCGTGCTGGCCTCCGACGCCCGGCTGCTCACCCGCGCCTCGGGTGCCGTGAGCCTCGTGGCCGGGCTGGGGCTGGCCACCGGCCGGGCACCCCGCACGAACGCCACCATCCTGGCGGCCCTCAATGTGCCCCTCACCGTGGTCAACAACCCCATCTGGGCGGTCAAGGGGACGCAGGCCCGCAAGGAGGCCCTCTCCGGGCTGCTGCGCGGGGCCGCCCTGGGGGCCGGGCTCGCGCTGGCCGCCGTCGACCGTCAGGGCAGGCCGTCTCTGGCCTGGCAGGTGCGCAACGCCCGTCAGCAGCGCGAGGCGATGCAGGCCGCCAACGAGGCCGTTCAGCAGCGCTACGTGACTGCCTGAGCGCATTTGGTCGGGCCGACGTCGGCTCCCGTTGGCTCCGGGCCAGGGGCCGATGTCGGCCCACCGCCTCCTCCGCCCGCAGCGCCCCGGCACCTGTCACCTGGGCGTCACAGGCGGCGGCTACTCTCGCCCCGGTCCACTTCCGACCGGTCGCGGCGCGCGCACGCGCCCGCACCACTGACCACCACGCGCAGACACGTCATCGACACGCTAGGGAGCACTCATGACCGTCCAGTCCGCCCAGCCGGCTCAGGCAAGCCAGTCATCCCAGTCGGAGCAGGCTGCCCAGCCCGACATCATCTACACCTGGACCGATGAGGCCCCGATGCTGGCGACCCACTCCTTCCTGCCGATCGTGCGCGGCTTCGCCCAGCGGGCGGGCGTGAGCGTGGGCACAGCGGACATCTCGCTGGCGGGACGCATCCTGGCGGCCTTCTCCCTGGCCGACGACGACCTGGCCCGCCTGGGTGAGCTCACCCAGTCCCCGGCGGCCACGATCATCAAACTGCCCAATATCTCGGCCTCCCTGCCCCAGCTCAAGGCCGCTATCGCCGAGCTCCAGGCCCTGGGCCACGAGATTCCCGACTACCCCGACTCCCCGGCCACGCCCGCCGAGCACGAGGCGCGCGCCGCCTACGACGCCGTCAAGGGCAGCGCCGTCAACCCCGTCCTGCGCGAGGGCAACTCGGACCGGCGCGCCCCGGCGGCCGTCAAGGCCTACGCCCGCTCCCACCCGCACTCGATGGGGGCCTGGTCACCCCAGTCGCGCACCCGCGTGGCCACGATGGGATCGGGCGACTTCCGGCGCAACGAGCGCAGCGTCGTCGTGCCCGAGGCCGGCACCCTGCAGATCCGGTTGCGCCCGGCCGACGGCGGCGAGCCAATCGTCCTGCGGGAGTCACTGCCGGTGACGGCCGGGGAGGTCGTGGACGCCACCTTCATGAGTGCCGCCGCCCTGGATGAGTTCCTCGCCCAGCAGGTGTCCGCCGCCAAGGATGAGGACCTGCTGCTGTCGGTGCACCTCAAGGCCACGATGATGAAGGTCTCCGACCCGATCATCTTCGGTCACGCGGTGCGCGCCGCCCTGCCAGGGGTCTTCTCCACCTACGGGAGGGTCCTGGCCGAGGCGGGCCTGCGCGCCGAGGACGGGCTGGCCTCGATCCTGGCGGGACTGGACTCGCTGCCCCAGGGCGAGGAGATCCGCGCCGCCATCGAGGCCGAGCTGGCCGCCGGACCGCGCCTGTCCATGGTGGACTCCGATCGCGGCATCACGAACCTGCACGTGCCCAGTGACGTCATCATCGACGCCTCCATGCCCGCCATGATCCGGGCCGGCGGCCACCTGTGGGGGCCGGACGGCCAGACCGCGGACACGCTCGCCGTCATCCCGGACTCCTCCTACGCCGGGGTCTACCAGGCCGTCATCGATGACTGCCGCGCCCACGGGGCTCTGGACCCGGCCACCATGGGCTCGGTGCCCAATGTGGGTCTCATGGCCCGCAAGGCCGAGGAGTACGGCAGCCACGACAAGACCTTCCTCATCCCGGCCGACGGCACCGTGGAGGTCGTCGTGGTCGAGGGGGCGGGCGCCGAGCCCGGTGCGGTGCTGCTGTCCCACGAGGTGGCCGCCGGCGACATCTGGCGGGCCTGCACCACCCAGGACGCCCCCATCCGCGACTGGGTGCACCTGGCGGTCACGCGGGCCCGGGCCACCGGCGCCCCTGCCGTCTTCTGGCTGGACCCCGAGCGCGGGCACGACGCCGTCCTCATCGACCTGGTGAACCGTTACCTGGCCGATGAGGACACCGAGGGCCTGGACATCCGCGTCCTGGACCCGGTGGCGGCCACACGCCTGTCCCTGGAGCGCGCCCGCCGCGGCGAGGACACGATCTCGGTGACCGGCAACGTGCTGCGCGACTACAACACGGACCTCTTCCCCATCCTCGAGCTGGGCACGAGCGCCAAGATGCTCTCGGTGGTGCCGCTGATGAACGGCGGCGGCCTCTATGAGACCGGCGCCGGGGGCTCGGCCCCCAAGCACGTGCGCCAGCTCCTCGAGGAGGACTACCTTCGCTGGGACTCCCTGGGTGAGTTCCTGGCCCTGGCGGAGGCCTTCCACCACGTGGCCCAGGTCAGCGGCAACGAACGCGCCGAGATCCTGGCCGACGCCCTGGAGGCCGCCACGGCCCGGCTGCTGGAGGAGAACCGCTCCCCGGCACGCCGCCTGGGGCAGATCGACAACCGCGGCTCGCACGCCTGGCTGGCCCTGTACTGGGCCCGCGAGCTGGCCGCGCAGGAGACCAGCCCCGAGCTCGCCGCCGTCTTCTCCCCGATCGCCCAGCAGCTCGAGGCCTTCAATGACACGATCCAGGCCGAGCTGCTGGCCGTCCAGGGCTCCCCGGTGGACATCGGCGGCTACTACCGCCCCGATGCGGCCCTGACCGACGCCGCCATGCGGCCCTCGACCACCCTCAACGCGGTCATCGAGGCCCTGGCATGACCAACGCCCCCGGCGCCGCCGGCCCTGGCGTCCCTGCGGCCCTTTCAGCTGCCTCGGCAGGATCGGCCGAGCCGTGGCGGGCGCCGGTGGCGGCGGGGGCGCTCGAGACCGTCGTGGAGCTGCCGGGGTCGAAGTCGCTGAGCGCGCGGGCCCTGCTGCTGGCCGCCATCGCCGATGCGCCGACGACGCTCACCGGGCTCCTGCGCTCACGCGACACCGAGCTCATGCTCGCAGCCCTGAGCGTGCTCGGTGCCTGCTTCGAGAACCTCGACGAGACCGGCACGCGCCTGCGCGTCACGCCGGCTCCCCTGCCGCTGCACGTCCAGACCGGATCCGACGGCGTCGGACGCATCGACGTCGGCCTGGCCGGGACCGTCATGCGCTTCGTGCCCGCGCTGGCCGCCCTGGCCGACGCCCCGGTCGTCTTCGACGGGGACGAAGCCGCCCGGCGCCGCCCCATGGCGCCTCTGCTCGACGCGCTGGCCACCCTGGGCGCGGAGGTCACCCACCTCGGTGAGCCCGGCTTCCTGCCCTTCCGCGTCGGCCCCGGCGACGGCGCCCTCCTACGAGCCGAGGGCACCCGAGTGGCGGTCGATGGCTCGGCCTCCTCCCAGTTCGTCTCCGCCCTCCTGCTCCTGGGCGCCCTCCTGCCCGGCGGCCTGGAGCTCACCCCCACCGGGCCGGTGCCCTCGCTGACGCACGTGGCCATGACGGTGGCGACGCTGCGCGAGCGGGGCATCGCCGTGGACGAGCCCGCCCCCGGGGCCGGTGACGGCGAGCGCACATGGCGGGTCCACCCCGCTCGTCCCCGCGGTGGGCAGGTCGTGATCGAGCCGGACCTGTCCAACGCCGGCCCCTTCCTGGCGGCCGCCCTCGTGGCCGGAGGCCGAGTCAGCGTCCCCCACTGGCCGGCGGCCACGACCCAGGCCGGAGACGCCTGGCGCGAGCTCCTCCCCCGCCTGGGCGGGGAGGCGAGGCTCACCGACGGGCTGCTCACGGCCCACGGCACCGGGAGGCTGACCGGGATCCACGCGGACCTGTCCGACGTCGGCGAGCTGGCCCCCACGGTAGCGGCCCTGGCAGCGCTTGCCGGGGCGCAGGGCCACACCAGCGTCCTCACCGGCATCGCGCACCTGCGCGGGCACGAGACCGACCGTCTGGCGGCCCTGGCCACCCAGATCCGCCTCCTGGGCGGGGACGCCGAGGAGAGCGACGACGGGCTCGTCATTCGCCCCGCCCCGCTGCACGGTGCCGCGCTGCGCTCCTACGCCGACCACCGGATGGCGACCTTCGCCGCCGTCATCGGCCTGAGCGTGGAGGGTGTGAGCCTGGACGACGTCGAGTGCACCTCCAAGACGCTGCCCGGCTTCACGGACCTGTGGGCCGCCATGCTGGCCACCTCCGGTGGGGGCGGTACCGGGCCCGCCACCGCCTCGCATCGCGAGCCGGAGACCCCCGGAGACGGCGCCTGATGGCCCGCCGCGACATCGGCACCGACGACCCGCGCGTGAGGGTCCGCCCCGGCCGGGGCTCGCGCCCGCGCACCAAGCAGCGCCCCAGCCACGCCGACGCGGCCCTGGGCATGGTCACCCGCATCGACCGCGGCCACTACCGGATCCGCCTGGATGACCCAAGCCTCACCGAGGACTCCAGCGGCAACATCACCGCCATGAAGGCCCGCGAGCTGGGGCGGGGCAAGGTCGTCGTCGGCGACCGGGTCGCCATCGTCGGGGACATCAGCGGCCGCAAGGGCACCCTGGCGCGCATGGTCCGCATCGAGGAGCGCACCACCCTGCTGCGCCGCAGCGCCGAGGACGGGGACGCCGCCGGCACCGAGAGGGCGATCGTCGCCAACGCCGCCAAGCTCGTCATCGTCACCGCCGTGGCCGACCCCGAGCCGCGCCCACGCATGATCGACCGCTACCTCGTGGCCGCCTACGACGCCGGCATGGAGCCGCTCATCGTGCTCACCAAGACCGACCTGGCCGACGCCGCCCCGCTGACGGACCTCTACAGCCCCCTGGGCGTGCGCTGCCTGGCCACGCAACTGGACCCCCAAGCCCCCGAGACCGGCCCCTCCCAGGCCTGCGGCGAGCGGCCCGACGACGGCGTCGAGGCGGTCCGCCAGCTGCTCGACGGCGCCGTCTCAGTCCTCGTGGGCCACTCCGGGGTCGGCAAGTCCACGCTCATCAACGCGCTCGTGCCCGGGGCCGACCGCGCCACCGGACACGTCAACGAAGTCACCGGCCGGGGCCGCCACACCTCCACCAGCCTTCAGGCCCTCGAGCTGCCCGGGGGCGGCTGGGTCATCGACACCCCCGGCGTGCGTTCTTTCGGGGTTTCCCACGTCGGCAGCGCCGACGTCCTGAGGGGCTTTCCGGACCTGGCCGACGTGGCCGAGGACTGTCCGCGCGGGTGCACCCACGAGGACGGCGTCGTCGACTGCGCCCTGGATGCCTGGACTGGCGCAGCGGACGGGCCGAACGCACCGGGAGCCTCAACCTCACCTGGGGAGCGGCGCGCGAGGGTGGAATCCTTCCGACGGCTGCTGGCCCCCTCACTGGAGGCCGAGGACCCCACTCACCCCTGAAGCACTCCCGACGGCGCGCGCAGAGCCCTTCCGGGCACGTCACAGTTTCGTCGACAGCAGGCCCTATAACCCTGAGAGCCGTTTGCCCTGGTACAGGGCGATGACCCGGCAGAAACGGCGTCAATACTGACTTTTTTCACGTTCTGCCGGAGCCACTATTGGACACGGTGTGCTAAAAGTCACATCACGTAGCCGTTGCAGGATTCAACTACACACCGATTTTGACGGTTCCCACAAGCGAAAGCGCGTTAGTCTCAGGACATGCACAACCGTCCGACCCCTTCGCTCCCACGTCCCGCCCTGGGCGACCTGTCCGCACGCGCCAACCTCTCTGCGGCGCGCCGGCGCGTCCTGGAGGTCGTGGAGGCTTCTAACGACGCGATGACGGCCGTTCAGGTCGCCAGCGCACTCAACCTGCACCACAACACCGTCCGCGAGCACCTCGACGCCCTGGTTGACGCCGGGTTCGTCACGGTGTCCACCAAGCCGACGGGCAAGCGGGGCCGCCCGGCCCTGCGCTACGCCTCAACGGCACCCGACCCCCAGCAGATGGTCGACGCCTACCTGCTGCTGCTCGACGCGATCGCCGACACCCTGGGCGAGGGCGAGGACGCCCGCGCCACCGCTCTGGAGATCGGTCGCCGCTGGGCCGAGCTGACCCCGGGCACCATCGCTGAGCCCATGGTCGACGGCGAGCAGGTGGACCGGGTCACCGCCCTCATCCCCTACCTGGCGGTCATGGGCTTCGCCCCGGAGGTCTCCGGAGACAGCGTCGTCCTGCGCTCCTGCCCGCTCATCACCCGCAACCACCAGCCGCGCGACCTGGTGTGCACCATGCACGAGGGTTTCCTCCGGGCCGTCGTCGGCCCCGACCCGGCCGCCTACGAGCGTCTCAAGTTCCTGCCCAACGGTCCTGACGGCTGCCAGATCAGCTCGGCTCAGCCCGTCGACACGGAGCCGGATCTCAAGATCGTCCACGCCGACGTCGCCTGAGCACGCGGCTCCAACAGCATCACCCGTCCACCACTTCTAGATCGCAAGGCTTCGGCCCCGGGCACAGTCGCCCGGGGCCGAAGCGGCATTCGGTGGTGCTACGAGCCCTGGTCTGAGGCGCCCGCGGTTCAGGCCGTGACCTCCAGGACGCCGTGAGCGCCCTTCTCCATGTCGGCGAAGGAGTGCGTCACGAACACGTAGTGTCCCGGCTCGGAGGCGACGCACTCGACGAATCCGCCCTGGGCCGGCTGCAGGCCGAGGGCCTGGGAGCCGCCGGACCAGGCGGCCCCGATCCGGTTCGGGCCGCCCAGGGTCCAGGCCCCCTCGAAGAAGACCTGATCGAACTGCAGGCCGACGGCGTGGAACGACGTCGGAAGAGAGGGGCCGGCGGCCATGACCCAGAAGCGCACGCGCTCGCCGACCTTGGCCTTGAGCGGCTGCTGGTGGTACTGGAAGGCCACCCCGTTGAAGGTCATGAGGTCGGGGGTCTTGGCGGCGATCTTCTCCGTGTTGGGCTCGCCGCCCTCGGGGCCGAGGTAGACCTCGGAGGCGACGATGACGTACTCGTGGTCCACGGCCGTCAGCCCCGGTGGGTCGATGATGACGGCCCCGTGCATGCCGGCGGCCAGGTGCAGGCTCATCGGCGAGGTGGAGCAGTGGTAGAGCCAGATCCCCGAGTGCTGGGCCTTGAAGGTGTAGACGAGGGACTCCCCGGGGTTGATCGAGCGCATCGCCTGATCGGGCGGGGTGATCCCCGCGTGGAAGTCCAAGGAGTGGCTCATCGTGCCGTCGTTGACCAGGGTGATCTCGAAGGTGTCCCCCACCTTGCCGCGTAGGACGGGGCCGGGGACCTGCCCGTTGAAGGTCAGGCGCCGCTGGGTGACGCCGGCGCCGACCGGCATGACCTGCTCCTTGACGGTGAAGGTGTGCCGGTGGGTCATGGGGCCGCCGTCGGGACTGGTGGGGGCCGGCGGCAGGGCGGCGTCGAAGGCCTTGAAGCCTGCGGGCAGCTGGGCCGAGTAGTCGGGAACCGCGTCCTTGCCGGAGCCGGCCTGATTGCTCTGGCCGCCGCCGTGCTGGTGATCCCCGTGCTGGTGGCCGCCGGCGGCCGCCCCGCCCGCGGTGACGTGGAAGACCATGCCCTGGGCGCGGTGGCCGGCGATGGAGCACCAGCCCTCGATCGGACCCGCGACGATGCCGGCGTCGAGGGTGCCCTTGGCTCTGGCGGCGATGCGCCCGGTGGTCTGGCCGGTGGCCAGGACGAGGTCGTGGACCTGGTCGGCGGTGTTGTCCAGGGTGATGACGAGCCGGTCGCCGGGGGTGACGTCGACCGTGTCCGGCACGAACCGCAGGCCCTCCACCGTGATGGTGGCGTTGACGGTGTTGCCGGTGGGCGTGACGTCCTGGGTGGTTCCGCCCTGACCCCGGTTGCCGATGACACTGCCGACGACGACGGCCGCTCCGGCGGTGAGCAGCCCCATGAGGACACCGCGGCGGTCGGCGGACTGGAGCAGGCCGCCCGAGGACGAGGCGGCGGTCCCGTCTCCCGCCGTCGGGCCGGCCCCGCCGGTCAGGGGGCGGCGGTTGCGGTCGATGGCGGGGGCGGTACCGGCCGTCACCGCTCGGCGGTGGGCGCCCTCGGGCTTACCGGCGCCCGTCGCCGCGCGCCCAGCAGTGTCGCCGGGGGCCTGAGCCGCACTGTCGGCGCCGCTGCGCTCGGTCTCCTGGGAGGCAGCGTCCTGAGAAGGGGCGTTCTCGGAGCCAGCAGTCTCAGGAGCGGCGGCCTCATCGGGGGATGGTGCCTGCGCGTCGGGCGTCTTCGTCATCGGGTTCCCCTTCGGGGCTGGGCGGACCGGTGGCCCGCGGGGTCGGAGGTGGGGTCGGCGTCGGCCGGGGTGCGTGGGGTACGCGGCGGGCGCTTGCGCTGGGAGACCTCGCGCAGGCTGAGGATCATGCCCGCCAGCAGGTAGGAGGTCACCAGCGCGGCCAGGGCGCCGGCGACGACGCGCACCTGCCAGGGCGCCCCCGGGTAGAGCGCCAGCAGGAGGCAGGCGTTGGCGGCGGTGACCCGGTAGGCGGCGAAGCGGTCCATGATCGCGTTGGTGGCCCGGGTGGCTGCGGGGCCGCCGCCGAGCATCACCGGGGTGAGGTAGCTCAGGGCCGCCACGAGGATCTGCAGGGCGAAGCCCGCCGCCAGGGGCAGGCGCAGGGAGTGGATGACCTGGCGGGAGGCAGCGGCGTCGTCGGCCAGCGCTATGCGGGCCCCCAGGACGGCGACGCAGCCGATGAACCAGGCCACCGAGGCCGTGGCGGAGGCCGTGGCGAAGGAGGTCGGCGGGACCCGGCGGGCGGTGCGGTAGGCGGGCACGAGGACTGCGCAGGCGCCGCCGAGGTAGGCCAGGGTGCCCAGGCCCGCCAGGGGCGGCCACAGCCCGCAGGCGGCCACCAGCGCGGTGCCGCCCACGAGATAGGGCAGGCCGCGAGTGGTCCAGCGCGGCGCGACCGGCTCCATGGGAGTGCGCAGCATCGTGGGCCACAGGACCGTGAGCGTGCCCAGGACCGTGGTGCCCACGAAGCCCAGCAGCATGGTGGTCGTGTGGGCCAGGTAGAAGCCGTCGGCCAGGGCGGAGCGCCCGTGGGCGTTGGACCAGGAGATGAGGAAGCCCAGGAGCGCACCGGTGGCCAGCAGGACCAGGGCGACGGCGTAGTGGAGGGCCAGGGATGCCAGGCGCGGGGCGATGGCCCTGCGGTACTGCACGGTGATGGCCACAACGCCCGCAATGGCCTGGGCCATGACGATACCCGCCCCGATGAGCGCCACCGTCTGCTGGCCCATGGTGATGCCGGTGAGCACGACGGCGGTGCCGAGGCTGTGGGCGTAGAGGCGCGCGTCCAGGAGGGCGGCGCCGCCCAGGGCCGGGCGGTGCAGGAGGGTGTCGGCGAAGTGGGCGGACCAGATGGTGATGGCGCTGCCGATCCCGCCCAGGAGCAGGGCGTGCAGGGGCAGCCAGGTTCCCCAGGAGGCCAGCGGGCCCACGATGGTCAGGGCCGCCAGGACCGCGGCAATGAGCAGCCAGGCCATGACCAGGGCGTTGCGACGCACCTGGGTGGTGCGCCGGGAGGGCTTCTTGCCGGGGCGGCCCGGGCCGCTTGCTCGTCCGGGGCCGGGAAGCGAGCCGGGCCGGGGGGCGGACCCGGTACCGGGAGAACCGATGGACAGGCTCATGCGCGGCCCCCTGTCGCCTGTGACGTCGTTGCCCCGGATGCCGTGGTCGCATCCGGCGGTCCGACCCGGACCGGCTTGCGGATGCTGCCGGAGGTCAGGACGCGTCCCAGGGTGAGGACCATGAAGACGAGGATCGCCGCCACTCCCACGGCACCGCCGACCTTCCAGGCCGCGGAGGCCTCCGCCAGCAGGCCGACGACGCGCACCACCAGGCCGGCGTGCAGCAGAACGTAGGGCAGCCACATGAGTCGGTGGTAGGGCAGGGCGCGGTGGACGATCGCGGGGATGATGACCGGGGCGTGGGCCAGGATCATGGAGAAGGCGAAGCCCACCGTGATGCAGTGGATGACGATCTCGTAGGCGGCCCCGTTCAGGCCCTGCAGGCCCCACAGCGACCAGACCGCCCCGGCGACGGCGAGCCACACGTAGCCGGCGAGCATGGAGGCCGCCATGAAGCGCACCCCGCCGCGCAGGCGCACCGTGCGCCGGGCGACGTCGTAGTAGGCCATGACGACGGCCAGTCCCAGCAGGGCCGGGCCGACCACGAGGTGGGAGCCCGGTGCGATGAGCAGCAGGCAGGCGCCCAGGACCGCCGCGCCGGAGAGCGCCTCGACGACGGTCTCCACCATCTCGTCGAGGAAGGCGATGCGGGCCAGCTCCAGGCGCTCGCCGATGATGGTGAGCGTGGGGAAGAGCAGCCACAGCGGGACGACGTCCTCCATGCCGCGCCCACCCAGCCACAGGACGTCCCCCAGCAGGAGGGCGGCCCCGCCCATGGCCTCGACGTCGACGGCGGCGCTGGGGGCGCGGCGGTGAACCCGCAGGTAGATGGCGCACAGGACGCCGGCGGCGCCGGCCATGAGTCCCCGGCCGACGACGTCGGGGGCGCCGGCCAGGAGGGCCAGGCAGCCCGCGGCACTTCCCAGGGGGGCGAGGAAGGCCCAGGGGGTGCGGGCGGCGACCGCCCGTTCCAGGGCGATGACGGTCCCCAGGAAGCCGACGAGCATGAGGGGGCCGTGGAGCGCCGCCAGCTCGGCCCCGTTGACGGGGGCCGGCAGGTTGAGGCGCAGGAGGGCGGCGTTGAGTCCCATGAGGATGCAGGCAGCGCCCAGGGCCAGGGCCACCAGGCGCGGCGCCACGCGGCTGGTCAGCGCCCGGCTGAGTCGGTCCGTCTCCACGGTCCAACCGTATCCAACGGCGCCGCAAACCCACGCACCACGCACTCACATCGACAGAAACTTCATAGACGACACGGCTCCGCGTCGTCTATGAAGTTTCGGTAGGTTTGTGTAGGGCTGGCCGCGCAAGCGGAGGTGGACAGTCACGCCTGCGGAGGTGGATAGCCGTTCCACTGGAGGTGGACGGTCATTCCAGCCGGCCCTGCGGTGGTAGTAAGGTCACGCCCACCAGTACGAAACACTCCGAAGGAGAGCCCTATGAGCGAGAGCCCCGAGTTGCTGCCCGTCACTGAGAAGAAGTCCAGCTGCGGCTGCCACGAGCACAGCGACGAGCGCCTCACCCTGGACGCGCGCGCCATCCCGCACCGTCTGCGCCACGCCGCGGTCATTGGCGCCGCCTCCTCCCTCAACCCCGGTGAGGGCTTCGACCTGGTGGCCCCGCACGTGCCCACCCCGCTGCTGGCCCAGATCGACCAGCTGCCCTTCACCTTCCAGCACACGCTGCTGGAGCAGTCCGAGGGCTTCGCACGCGTCGAGATCCTGCGCACCGCCTGATCCGCGCCAGAGCGCGACCGGTCGACGGGAGACACCCGCGGCCCCGAGCACTCGGCTCCGGCCACGGGCTCGGGGCCTCAGCGGGTCTGACTCCGTGCCGCCGGCGCGCTCCCGATATGCTCAACGCATGACGCCTGCACCGCTCGATGCCGCGGTCGTCGGCCCGAGCAGGAGCCGTGGAGCCTCCGCGGACCTGCCCATGCCGACGACCCGGCCGGTGCTACCCGAGCTGCCAGAAGGTCCCGGCTCGCCGGCCCCGGCCGCCGACGGCGTCCCCCAGCAGCTGGTCGACCGCTACGGGCGCACCGTGCGCGACCTGCGCCTGTCCATCACGGACCGCTGCAACCTGCGTTGCACCTACTGCATGCCCGCGCAGGGTCTCCAGTGGTTGCCCACCCCGGATCTGCTGACCACCGCCGAGCTCACCCGCCTGGGGCGCATCGCCGTCGAGCGCCTGGGAGTCGAGCGCATCCGCCTGACCGGTGGCGAGCCGCTCATGCGGCGCGACCTGGAGGAGATCGTCGAAGCACTGTCCGCGTTGCGGACCTCGGCCGGAGCCAAGCCGGACATCGCCCTGACTACCAACGGCCTGGGCCTGGAGAAGCGGGCCGCCGGGCTGCGGGCGGCGGGCCTGGACCGCGTCAACATCTCCATCGACTCCCTGGACCCGCAGGACTACGCCGCCATCACTCGCCGTGACCGGCTCGCTGACGTCCTGACCGGGATCGCCGGCGCCCAGGAGGCCGGCCTGGACCCCATCAAGGTCAATGCCGTGGCCGTGCCCGCCACTGTGGAGGAGCGGGCGCCGCGCCTCCTGGCCGAGTGCCTGCGCCGTGGCTGGCAGCTGCGGTTCATCGAGCACATGCCGCTGGGACCGCGCGAGACCTGGAGCAGCCAGGACGTCGTCGGCGTCGATCAGATCCTGGAGGTGCTGCGGGAGGCCGGATTCACCCTCACCGAGGTGGGCCGCCCGGACCGTCGTCCGGCGGCGCTGTGGCGGGTCGCCGCCGGAAGCGCGTCGGGCCAGGAGCATCCGGCCGGGACGGTGGGCGTCATCGCCTCGGTCACCGCCCCCTTCTGCTCGGACTGCGACCGCACCCGCATCACGGCCGACGGACGCCTCATGACCTGCCTGTTCTCCAGCACCGAGACCGACCTGCGCGGCCCCATGCGCGCCGGGGCCGACGACGACGAGCTCATCCGCATCTGGGCCGGCGCAACCTGGGGCAAGCCCCGCGCGCACGGCTCGGACAGTCCCCACACCGAGAGCGACGGCTTCGCTCGCCCGCAGCGCACCATGTCGGCCATCGGTGGCTGACCCGAATCCTCAGGAGCCCCCATGACGAACCCCTCCCCCGAGCTGTCGCCCCAGGCGGGCGCGCACGCCGGTCAGGCGCAGATCTCCGTGACCCTGCGCTACTTCGCCGCGGCCACGGAGGCCGCCGGACGTCCCGAGGAGCGCCTGGACCTGCCCGCCGGCACGACACTGGCGGCTCTGCGCGAGCGGCTCTCCGGTCGAGGCCTGGAGATGGCGCGGGTCATCCCGATCTGCAGCTTCCTCGTCAACTCGGTCTCCACCCCGGCGGACTCGCTCACGCCCCTGGCCGACGGCGACGCCGTCGACGTGCTCCCGCCCTTCGCCGGCGGGTGACGACCGCATCGAGCCGGGCGGTTGTCGCACATCCCGACCGTTCTTCCGGCCGGCTGCCCGAGACGTTCCCGACTCGGCGACAAGACGTCAGGCGATGTTGCTCCACTGGCTCGAGCCGTCGGTGAAGGTCTGGCGCTTCCACACGGGCAGGCGCTCCTTGACCTCCTCGACGATCTGGCTGCACACGGCGAAGGCCTCGGCGCGGTGGTCGGAGCTGACGGCGACCGCGAGCGCCACCTCCCCGACGCTCAGGTCGCCGACGCGGTGGACGACCCCCAGGGCCCGCACCCGCCCCTGCTGGGCCACGTCCTGGGCGATCTGCTCGACGACCTGGCCGGCCGTGGGGTGGCAGGAGTAGCCGATGCCGGTGACGGCGCGCTCGGCGTCGTGGTTGCGGACCACGCCCTCGAAGGTGACGACGGCGCCGGCGGCGGCGTCCTGGACGGCGTCGGCGAGCTCGGTGACGCTGACGGGGGCCTCGGTGACCTCGGCACGGACCACGCGGGCCATGGGAGCCGGGAGCGGCCGGCTGGGCTGGTCGGGGCTGGGCGTCACGGGGTCTCCTCGATCGGGGCGGCGGGCTGGGCGTGATCGGATGGTCGGCCGCGAGCATACCCATGTGGGCTTCACCGGCTGAACGGGCATGATAGGCCCCGGATGCTCGGGCACCGGCCCCGCGACCGCCCGCCCCGAGTCGCAGCCCACGGGGCGCTCGCCGAAGGAAGGACCGCTATGGCGCAGATGATTCCGCTGGAGGACTACGTCTCCCAGGTGCTGGAGGCTCTCTCGCCCCTTGAGGGCGGCCGTGTGCCACTGGGGCGAGCGCACGGACGGGTGCTGGCCGAGGACGTGACCGCCGCCGTGCCGGTGCCGCCGTGGACGAACTCGGCGATGGACGGCTACGCGGTGCGCGCGAAGGACACGACCGGCGCCTGCCCACAGACGCCCGTGGTTCTGCCGGTGAGCGGGGACGTTCCGGCCGGCGCCGCGCCGCAGCCCCTCGCGGAGGGAACCGCCCAGCGGATCATGACTGGGGCGATGCTGCCTGAGGGCGCGGACGCCGTGGTCAAGGTGGAGGACACCGACCAGGCTCCCGGCCCACACCCGATTCCCGAGCGCGTCGAGATCCGCGCGGCAGCGACCCCGGGCCTCAGCGTGCGCCGCGCCGGGGAGGACGTAGCCGCGGGGGATCCGGTCATGGCGGCGGGGACGAGGCTGTCGGCGGCGGCCATCTCCGCCCTGACCTCCGTGGGGCTCGGCTCAGTGCTGGTGCGGCCGCAGGTGCGCGTGGCGGTGGTGTCCACCGGGGCCGAGCTGCGTGACGCCGGCCAGGCGCTGGAGCCCGGGACGATTCCCGACTCCAACTCCCTGCTGCTCGCCGGGCTGGTCACCGAGCACGGGGCCGTGTGCACGAGCGTGGCCCGCAGCGGCGACACGGCCGAGTCCCTGGCTGAGGTGCTGCGGCAGGCCGCGGCCGGCGCCGATCTCATCATCACCTCCGGGGGCGTGTCCGCGGGAGCCTTCGATCCTCTAACGATGCTGGCTCAGGCGCAGCGGGGCGAGGAGGCCCCGGTCCACCTGGACTTCGTCAAGGTGGCCATGCAGCCGGGCAAGCCCCAGGGGTACGGCTGGGTCCTGGCCGACGACGGCCGGCGGGTGCCGATCATCTGCCTGCCGGGCAACCCGGTGAGTGTCCTGGTCTCCTTCACCACAATCGTGGCCCCGGCGCTGGCCCGCCTGGCCGGGCAGGACGCAGAGCATGGCGGCGCAGAGCCGCTTCCGGGGCGACCTGTCCTGACGGCGCGCGCGGCGGTGGGCTGGCGGACCCCGCCGGGGCGGCGCCAGCACGTTCCGGTGCGCTTCACCGAGGCCCCCACCGGCTCCGGAGTCCGTTCCGACCTCGGTGACGGCGCGGGCCTCCCCTGGGTCACGCCCACCCACCGGCTGGGCTCCGGCTCGCACCTGGTGGCATCGCTGCCCGCCGCGCAGGCACTGGCGGTGGTGGCCGCCGAGGTCGAGGCGGTCGAGGTCGGCGACGAGCTGCCCCTCATCCCGCTGACCACCTCCTAGCGCCCGCCGGCCGCCCCTGAAGGCCGCCGGTACAAGCGACGAGCCACGTCCACGACGCACGATCCCACCCCCAGTGAAGGAGCCCCCATGACTACCCGCCCCGAGATCACCCTCACCCACCTGGACGAGGCGGGCGCCGCCTACATGGTGGATGTCACCGCCAAGACCCCGACCGTGCGCGAGGCCCGCGCCACCGCCTTCGTGGCCTGCTCGGAGGCGATCGTCGACGCTCTGCGCGGAGGCGCGGTCCCCAAGGGCGACGTGCTCGCCGTGGCCCGCGTGGCCGGGATCGCGGCGACAAAAAAGGTCCCCGAGCTCCTCCCCCTGGCGCATGTCATCGGTGTGCACGGGGCGCGCGTGGACCTGGAGATCGTCGACGGCGGCGTGCGCATCGAGACCACGGTGCGCACGGCCGACCGCACGGGCGTGGAGATGGAGGCCCTCACCGCCGCCACCGTGGCGGGACTGGCGATCGTCGACATGGTCAAGGGAGTGGACCGGAGCGTCGAGCTGCGAGAGGCCAAGGTGGTCGCCAAGTCCGGGGGACGCTCAGGGGACTGGGTGCGCGGTGACCGCGGTGACCGCGGTGACGCTGCCTGAGCAGACGGTCGGCGCCATCATGAGCACCGCGGATGCGGTCGAAGTCACCGAGGTCGCCGAGACCGCCGACGTCGTCGTGCTGGCCGGCGGGACCGGGGCTCGGCTGGACGGAGCCTCCAAGCCCGACGTCGTCGCCCGGGGGCTGCGCCTGCTCGACCACGTGCTGGCCGGCCTGGAGCGGCTTTGCGAGCAGGGCCTTCCGCTCGGGCGCGTGTGCGTTGTCGCCCCGGCGGAGGTCGCTCTGCCCGGAGGCGTCCTACGGGCGCTGGAGGACCCTCCCCTGGGAGGACCCGTCGCCGGGATCGGAGCCGGGCTGGATGTCCTAGGACGGAGCGCCCCGGTTGCGGGACTGGCCGGGATCCTCACTTGCGACGCGCCCTTGTCCTGGAGGGCGCTGCCGGCCCTGCACCGGGCGCTGGCGCAGGCCGGGCCGGAGCTGGACGGCGTCTGCGCCCGCGACGGCAAGCACACCCAGTACCTGCTGGGCCTCTACCGCCGCCGAGCACTGGCCGCGGCCGTCGCCCCGGACGGCGCGCCTCTGCGGGACACGGCTGTGCGCCGGGCACTCGGGACGCTCCGCGTCAGGGCCATCCCCACGGCTCGCGATGTCGTGCGGGATCTGGACACCTGGGCCGAGGTCCATTCCTGGGACTCGGGCCGCTCCGAGTAGCAGCCCGGCTCAATCCGAATCGCTCAGTAGTGCTCGAGTGTACTCAGTGGTCGCCGCCGCCGAGCTGCTCCAGGACATGGGGCACCAGGGGGCCGACGACGGCAACGGTGTCCTTGACCCCACCGCGCGAGCCGGGGGCGTTGACGACCAGGGCGCCGTCGTCGCCGCGAGAGGTCACGCCTACCAGCCCGCGGGACAGTCCCGCCAGCGGTGTCTTGGTCAGCCCGTGGGCGCGGATCTGCGCCTCGATGCCCTCGATGCGGGTCTCCAGCAGTGGTGCCGTCGCCTCCGGGGTGAGGTCCCGAGGGGTCACCCCGGTACCGCCGGTGGTCAGGACCACCCGGGCGCCGCCGGCCACCGCCCGCCTGATCGCCTCACGCACCGGCTCAACACCGTCGGGCACGAGGTCCACCTTCTCGACGACGACGTCGTGCTCAGCCAGGAGGCGCTGGGCCAGCGGGCCGGAGAGGTCCTCTCTCTCACCGCTGACGCAGCGGTCGGAGACGGTGATGACGGCGCCCTTGACGGGCTCGGGCAGGGCCGCCAGGCCCTTCTGGACGATGGGGGTCTCACTCATGGAACCACCGTAGTCCTCACGTACGCCACTCCTACCAGTCAACGCAATTAGACAATTGGAACTCAACCTAATTCGTTGCGCTCTGCTATCGTAGGGATGACGGTTTCGCCTTGTATTGCGCGGACATTCGCCCCTCCCCTGAAGGTCCGGCTGCAGCCATGCATCATGGAGGGCGGTGCGTGCCCGCACGCCCCCAACCGACATCTTCACGACAGTCTCGGGTCCATGGCGCCGTCGCCTACAAGACCGAGTCCCACACACAGCAGGAGCCCCATGTCCACGCTCGACACCTCTGGTCGTGTCCTCACAGGGTGGAACCCCGAGGAGCCGGAGAACTGGTCCGCGAAGATCGCCTGGACCACTCTGACCATCTCGACCTACTCAATGATCCTGGCCTTCTGCGTCTGGTTCCTCCCCAGCGCGATCGCCCCCAAGCTTACCGAGATCGGCTTCAAGCTCACCGAGAGCCAGCTGTACTGGCTCGCCGCCATGCCCGGCCTGTCCTGCGGCCTGATCCGCCTCATCTACATGTTCCTGCCGCCGATCGTCGGCACCCGCAAGCTCGTCGCATGGTCGTCCCTGCTCTACGCTCTGCCGATGCTCGGCTGGTTCTTCGCGGTGCAGAGCACCGAGACGAGCTTCGGGACACTGCTCGCCCTGGCCTTCGCCTGCGGGATCGGGGGCGGCTCGTTCTCCGGCTACATGCCCTCGACCGGCTACTTCTTCCCCAAGCGGCTGACCGGTACCGCCCTGGGGATCCAGGCGGGCGTCGGGAACATGGGAATGAGCATCATCCAGCTGCTGAGCCCCTGGCTCATGGGTTTCGGTCTGCTGGGCATCACCTGGATCGCCCCCCAGCACGCCGGCAGCGGCCAAGTGTGGGTCCACAACGTGGCCGTCTTCTTCATCCCGTGGACCATCGTGGCCGCGGTCCTCGCCTTCGCCCTGCTCAAGGACGTCCCGGTCAAGGCCAACATCCGCCAGCAGATCGACATCTTCACCAACCCCGACACCTGGTACATGACGCTCATGTACGTGGCGACCTTCGGGCTGTTCTCCGGGTTCGCCGCACAGTTCGGACTCCTCATCAAGAACACCTACGGGCCTGGCTCGCCCCTGGCCGATCACTTCGACAAGTCCCTGCTGCCCCTGGGTGCGACCTACGCCTTCCTCGGGCCGCTGATCGGGTCGGTGGTCCGAATGCTGTGGGGGCCCCTGTGCGACCGCTTCGGCGGGGCCATCTGGACCTTCATCTCCATCGTGGGAATGGGCGCCACACTCGCCGTCACCACCTTCTACCTCCACCCGACCGATCCGGCGCAGTTCCCCGGCTTCCTGTGGTCCATGCTGGCGATGTTCTTCTTCTCCGGCCTGGGTAACGCCGGCACCTTCAAGCAGATGCCGATGATCATGCCCAAGCGGCAGGCCGGCGGCGCCATCGGCTTCACGGCTGCCGTTGCCAGCCTGGGCCCCTTCATCGTCGGCGTCGCCATCGCCTCCCTGGGCACCACCGCCTGGTTCTGGATCTCGGTCGCCTACTGCGCCGTGTGCGCGGTCATCTGCTGGCTGCGCTACGCGCGACCGGGAGCCCCGTTCCCGGGCTGAGTTCCAGCATCCGGCGTCCGCCCGAGCCACCCGCAACCGACTGACGGGTACAACGGCGCGGCGGCTAGCGGCTCACCCGCCCGCCTGCCCCGTCGAGGGGGCAGCGCCCGCCCGGTCGCCATCGGCCGGACCGCCGCCAGCCAGCCAGCCCCAGGCTGACCACTGATGAACACAGACACACCATTGACCACCCACCAGCTTCACGGACCAAAGGACCATTGATGAGCACCACCGGCTCCCAGACCACCGGCCCCGGGATCGTTCCTGGACCCGACCAGCAGGTCGAGAACGCCCCCGGACTGCTCACGCTGGGCTCGTACCTGCGTCGAGGACAAGCCTCTGCCGACGCCCGCCGCCTGTTCCTCACCGGAGGGCGCGAGGCCGACACCTTCTACCGCCACCGGTGGAGCCACGACAAGATGGTCCACTCCACCCACGGGGTCAACTGCACCGGGTCGTGCGCCTGGGAGGTCTACGTCTCCGACGGCATCATCACCTGGGAGAAGCAGATCACCGACTACCCCACCACGGGGCCGGACATGCCCGAGTACGAGCCCCGCGGCTGCCCGCGTGGCGCGGCCTTCTCCTGGTACACCTACTCCCCCACGCGCATCCGCTACCCCTACGTGCGCTCGGTTCTGCTGGATGCCTTCCGCGCCGCGAAGGCCGACAACGACGGTGACCCGGTCGCCGCCTGGGCGCAGGTCACCGGTGACCCCGCCACCGCCAAGGCCTACAAGTCCGCCCGAGGCAAGGGCGGCATGGTCCGCGTGGGCTGGGACGAGGCCATGGAGATCGTCGCGGCCGCCTACGTCCACACCATCCGCGCCTGGGGCCCGGACCGGATCGCCGGCTTCAGCGTCATCCCGGCCATGTCCCAGGTCTCCTACGGAGCCGGAGGCCGCCTCCACGAGCTCATCGGCGGCACGATGCTCTCCTTCTACGACTGGTACGCCGACCTGCCCCCGGCCTCACCCCAGGTCTTCGGGGACCAGACCGATGTCCCCGAGGCCGGCGACTGGTACAACGCCCAGTACCTCATGATGTGGGGCTCCAACCTGCCGCTGACCCGCACCCCGGACGCCCACTTCATGACCGAGGCCCGCTACCACGGGCAGAAGGTCGTGGCCGTCTCCCCCGACTACGCCGACAACACCAAGTTCGCCGACCAGTGGCTGCGCGTGGCCCCGGGCACCGACGGCGCCCTGGCCCAGGCAATGGGTCACGTCATCCTCTCGGAGTTCCACGTCAAGCGCGAGGAGTCCTTCTTCCTGGACTACATGCGCCGTCACACCGACTCCCCCTTCCTCATCGGCCTGGAGCCCTCCCCCGACGGTACCGCGTACGTGCCCGGACGCTTCGTGACGGCCTCCGACGTCAACGGCGTCGCCACCGGCGCCCCGAAGAACGAGTTCCGCCCCCTCGTGTGGGACCGCGAGCGGGGCCCGGCCGACCCCGGCGGCACCCTGGCCGACCGCTTCACCCCCGAGGGTGAGGGCAAGTGGAACCTGCTCATGGAGGGTGTCGACCCGGTCATGAGCATCCTGGACCTGCACGGCGAGGGCCCCCAGGTTCAGGCCGCCGAGGTGCTCCTGCCCCGCTTCGACCTGCCCGGTTCCTCCACCCCCGAGGGCTCCGTGGGCGGCGGCGTCGTGCGCCGCGGCGTGCCGGTCACCCGCATCGGGGAGCGCATGGTCACCACCGTCTACGACCTGCTCCTGGCCCAGTACGCCGTCGAGCGCCCGTCCATGCCGGGCGAGTGGCCCGCGGACTACCAGGACGCCACCGTCCCAGGCACTCCTGCCTGGGCCAGCGAGATCACCGGCGTTCCCGGCCCCGCCATCATCCAGGTGGCGCGCGACTTCGCCCTCAACGCCGTGGAGTCCGGCGGCCGCTCCCAGATCGTCATGGGCGCGGGCATCAACCACTACTACCACGCCGACCAGATCTACCGGACGATCCTGGCGCTGACCTCCATGTGCGCCACCCAGGGCGTCAACGGCGGCGGCTGGGCCCACTACGTGGGTCAGGAGAAGGTCCGCCCGCTCAGCGGCTTCCAGCAGTACGCCTTCGCCCTGGACTGGCACCGCCCGGCCCGGCAGATGATCTCCACGGGCTTCTGGTACATCACCACCGACCAGTGGCGCTACGACACCACCTCCGCCGAGCGCCTGGCCTCCCCGCTGGGACCGGGCACCCTGGCGGGCAAGACCACGACCGACGCCATGGTCGAGGCCATGAAGCGCGGGTGGACGCCGTCCTACCCGACCTTCAACCGCAGCCCGCTGCTCCTGGGCCAGCAGGCCGCCGAGGCGGGCATGGACCCCAAGGACTACATCGTCGAGCAGCTGCGCTCCGGTGAGCTGCGCTTCGCCTGCGAGGACCCCGACGCCCCCGAGAACTTCCCGCGCATCCTGTGCTCGTGGCGCACGAACCTGCTGGGCAGCTCGGCCAAGGGCACGGAGTTCTTCCTGCGCCACATGGTGGGTGCGGACAACGACGTCAACGCCGTCGAAACCCCGCCCGAGCAGCGTCCCACCTCGGTGACCTGGCGTGACGAGGCCCCCACTGGCAAGCTCGACCTCATGTGGACCGCGGACTTCCGCAACACCTCCACCACCCTGCACTCCGACGTCGTCCTGCCGGCGGCCACCTGGTACGAGAAGCACGACATCTCCTCGACCGACATGCACCCCTTCGTGCATTCCTTCAACGCGGCCATCGACCCGCCCTGGGAGGCGCGCACCGACTTCCAGGTCTTCCAGACTCTGGCCGGGCTCATCTCCGCCTGGGCGCCGCGCTACCTGGGCACCCAGACCGACGTCGTCGCCGCGCCCCTGACGCACGACACCCCCGACGCCATGACGATGGCGCACGGTGACGTGTCCTCCCTCCCCCAGGAGTGGGTGCCGGGAGTGACGATGCCCAAGCTGGTGCCCACCGAGCGCGACTACACCCAGATCCGGGCCAAGTTCGACGCCCTGGGCCCCCTGGCCGAGAAGCTGGGGCTTCCCTGCAAGGGCATCATGCTCAAGCCCGGGCCGGAGGTGGAGCGCCTGGCCCGCAACCACGGGGTCTCCTCCGACGGCGTGGCCGCCGGCCGGCCGCTGCTCGACACCGACATCCGCGCCGCCGACGCCATCTTCACGCTGTCGGGCACCACCAACGGGCGTATCGCCACTGAGGGCTGGGACACGCTGTCCAAGCGCACCGGAACCACGCTGGTCGAGCTCAGCGAGGAGGAGGCCGGCAAGCACATCTCCTTCGCCGACACCCAGGTCAAGCCCCAGGGAGTCATCACCTCCCCGGAGTGGTCCGGTTCCGAGCACGGCGGCCGGCGATACTCGGCCTTCGTGGTCAACGTGGAGCACGCCAAGCCCTGGCACACCCTGACCGGGCGCATGCACTACTACCTCGACCACGACTGGATGCGAGACATGGGCGAGTCCCTGCCCGTCTTCCGGCCGCCACTGGACTTCCACGCCCTGTACGGGGAGGCCGCACCGGGCTCGGTGTCCACGAGCCAGGCGGGCACGGCGGAGGTCGCGGTGCGCTACATCACCGCGCACAACAAGTGGGCGATCCACTCGCAGTACTTCGACAACCTGCACATGCTCACGCTGGGACGCGGGGGCCAGACCATCTGGATGAGCCCCCAGGACGCCGACAAGATCGGCGTCAAGGACAACGAGTGGGTCGAGGCCTACAACCGCAACGGCATCGTGGCGGCGCGCGCCATCGTCTCCCACCGCATCCCCGAGGGCATGGTCTTCATGCACCACGCCCAGGAGCGCACCATGAACACCCCGCTGACTGAGACCAGCGGCAGGCGAGGCGGGACGCACAACTCCCTGACCCGGATCGTGCTCAAGCCCAGCCACTTCGCAGGCGGCTACGGGCAGCTGTCCTACGCCTTCAACTACATCGGCCCCACGGGCAACAACCGCGACGAGGTCACGCTTATCCGTCGCCGCAGCAACCAGGAGGTGACTTTCTGATGAAGGTCATGGCCCAGATCGCAATGGTGATGAACCTCGACAAGTGCATCGGCTGCCACACCTGTTCAGTGACCTGCAAGCAGGCCTGGACCAACCGCGAGGGCACCGAGTACATGTGGTTCAACAACGTCGAGACCCGCCCTGGTGTCGGCTACCCCAAGGGCTGGGAGGACCAGGACACCTGGCGCGGCGGCTGGGAGCGCACGGCCTCGGGCCGCCTGCGGCCCCGCTCGGGCGGGCGCTTGCGCCGCCTGGTCAACATCTTCGCCAACCCGGAGATGCCCACGGTCGAGGACTACTACGAGCCGTGGACCTACGAGTACGACAAGCTGCTCTCGGCCCCCAAGGACTCCCCGGCGATTCCGGTGGCGCGCGCCAAGAGCCAGTTGACCGGCGAGTACATGCCCACTATCAAGTGGGGTCCCAACTGGGATGACGACCTGGGCGGCTCCATGGAGACCCTCCAGCAGGACCCGATCATCGAGGCGATGAGCACGAAGGTGCGCACCGACATCGAGTCGGCCTTCATGTTCTACCTGCCGCGCATCTGCGAGCACTGCCTCAACCCCACCTGCGTGTCCGCCTGCCCGTCGGGCGCCATGTACAAGCGCACCGAGGACGGCATCGTTCTGGTGGACCAGGACGCCTGCCGCGGCTGGCGCATGTGTGTGTCCTCCTGCCCCTACAAGAAGGTCTACTTCAACCACGCCACCGGCAAGGCCGAGAAGTGCACCCTGTGCTACCCGCGCCTGGAGATCGGCCAGCCCACTGTGTGCTCGGAGACCTGTGTGGGCCGCCTGCGCTACCTGGGCGTCCTCCTCTACGACGCCGATCGCGTCTCGCAGGCCGCCGCCGTCAAGGACCCGCAGGACCTGTACATGGCTCAGCGCGAGATCCTCCTCAACCCCCACGACCCGGAGGTCGTGGCGGGTGCGCGCGCCGAGGGCGTCCCGGACAACTGGATCGAGGCGGCTCAGGCCTCCCCCATCTGGGACCTCATCGACACCTATGAGGTGGCCCTGCCCCTGCACCCCGAGTACCGCACCATGCCGATGGTCTGGTACATCCCGCCGCTCTCCCCGGTCGTCGACGAGGTCGCGGCCGCCGGCCTGGACGGCGAGAACTACAAGGTGCTGCTCACGGCCGTCTCCGACATGCGCATTCCGCTGGAGTACCTGGCGGGCCTGTTCACGGCCGGTGACACCAACACGGTCGAGCTCGTGCTGCGGCGCCTGGCCGCGATGCGCTCCCACATGCGCGACGTGCGCCTGGGCCGCGAGCCCGACCCGGCCATCGCCGCCGCCGTGGGCCTGGACGGCAAGAAGCTGGAGGCCATGTACCGCCTGCTGGCCATCGCCAAGTACGACGACCGCTACGTCATCCCCACCGCCAAGCCCGAGGTCCCCCGCGGCATGGAGTCCATGGGCAACGACGTCATGACCCTTCTGGGTGAGGGGGCCCCGGCCGGGTGCCACCCCGACGTCGCCTCCTTCCACGGCCAGGGCGGCGGCGCCATGAACGGCGGCCCGGTGAGCCTGCCGCTGCCGACCGTGCGCCGTGAGCCGGTGCCGGCCGCCGGCCCGGGCATGCCGCAGGTCGGTGTGCCTGAGCCGGTGGGTCAGGCCCCGGCGGCCGACTCCTCGACCGGCCCCGCGGTCGCAGCCCCCAGGGACCTCTGAGATGGTCTCCTTCGTCCGCGCCCCCCGGGTTCTTGAGAAACCCGCCGAGGTGCAACTGACACCCTCCCAGCGAGCCACCGTGCACATGGCGGCCTCGCTGCTGCTGGACTACCCGGCCGAGGGGACTCTGGAGACGCGCCTGAACGCCGTCGAGGCCGAGCTGGCCACACTGCCGGCGGAGGTGGCCGTCCTCCTGGAGGAGTTCATCGCTCAGGCGCGGCGCCGCGGCGAGCGGGCCATGGCCGAGCACTACGTGGAGGTCTTCGACCGACGTCGGCGCTGCTGTCTGTACCTGACGTACTACACGGTGGGCGACACCCGGCACCGGGGCGCCGCACTGCTGGCCTTCAAGCAGGCGCTGGCGGCGGCCGGCTACGAGATGGCCGCCGACGAGCTGCCCGACTACCTGCCGGTGGTCCTCGAGCTGTCCGCGCGCAGCGGCGACGAGGTGGCCAGTGCGCTCCTGTCCTCCCACCGGGAGGGCATCGAGGTGCTGCGCAGCGCCCTGGCCGACGCCGCCTCCCCCTACGCGGGGCTGGTGGAGGCCGTCTCGATGACTCTGCCGCAGATCGACGAGGCCACCGCCGAGCGCGTGCGCGCCCTCGTGGCGGCCGGACCGCCCACCGAGACCGTCGGTGTCACCGACACCCTGCCCTTCCCGACCATTCCCGTGCGCAACCCGAGCCTGTCCGGTGTAACCGCCGTGCCGGGCTCGGCACCAGTCGCCGATCCTTCCCCCTTCACGAGCAGCCAGGAGAGCATGACATGAGCCCGATTCAGCAGAACCTCATGTGGGTGGCCCTGCCCTACGCCAGCCTGGTGCTGCTGGTGGCAGGCATGATCTGGCGGTGGCGCACCGACCAGTTCGGGTGGACCTCCCGCTCCTCGCAGTGGAACGAGTCCCGCATCCTGCGCCTGGCCTCCCCCCTGTTCCACCTGGGCTTCCTCATGGTGATGGGCGGTCACGTCGTCGGGCTCCTGGTGCCCAAGGACGTCACCGAGATGCTGGGCGTCTCCCAGCACATGTACCACCTGGGCGCCACCTACCTGGGAACCTTCGCGGCCATCCTGACGATCGTGGGCCTGGCCGGGCTCATCTACCGGCGCATCGTCGTCAAGAGCGTGCGCCTGGCCACCACCCGCAACGACCTGGTCATGTACTGCTTCCTCATCGTCCCGGTCCTGCTGGGCTCGGCGGCCACAGTCCTCAACCAGCTCGCCGATGCCCACGGCTACGACTACCGCGAGACGATCAGCCCTTGGCTGCGCTCGGTGCTGGTCCTCCAGCCGCGTCCCGAGCTCATGGCCGACGTGCCGCTCTCCTTCAAGCTCCACGTCATCGCCGGCTTCCTGCTCCTGGCGATCTGGCCCTTCACCCGCCTGGTCCACGTGGTCTCCGCGCCCGTGGGCTACGTGACCCGCCCCTACGTGGTCTACCGTTCCCGCGAGGGCGCCACCTCCACCGCTCAGACCTCACGTGGCTGGACCCCGGTGCGGACTCAGGGCACCGGTAACCAGGGGGCCAACGACGTCACTCCCTCCCAGGGAGCCTGAACCGGCCGACCCCGCCGTCACGAAAGGACACGCATTGAGTATCTCCCGCCGCGCGGCCATCACCGCCGTCAGCCTGCTCTCCGCCGTCTCCTTGGCCGCCTGCGGCGGGTCCGCCTCCAACAGCTCCACGGGTGGGGCCACCGGAGCCGCCTCCGCAAGCGCCTCGGGCGGTACGGGGAAGGCCACCGGCAAGGTCACGGTCCTGGCCGCCGCCTCCCTCCAGAAGGCCTTCGAGGAGATCGAGAAGACCGTGGAGAAGGACAACCCCGGCCTGGACGTCACCTTCGACTTCCAGGGTTCCCAGGACCTGGTGGCTTCCCTGGCGGGCGGCGACAGCGCCGACGTCCTGGCCACGGCCAACAACTCCACGATGAAGACCGCTGCAGACCAGAAGCTGGTCGGGAGCCAGACCGAGTTCGCCACCAACGTCCTGACCCTCATCGTCCCCAAGGGCAACCCCAAGAGGATCACCGGGCTGGACTCGTCGCTGGATGGCGCCAACCTGGTCATCTGCGCCCCCGAGGTGCCCTGCGGTGAGGCCACCAAGAAGCTCGCCCAGGCCCAGGGAATCACCCTCAACCCGGTCTCCGAGGAGCAGAAGGTGACCGACGTACGCGGCAAGGTCGAGTCCGGTGAGGCCGACGCCGGCATCGTCTACACCACCGACGCCGCGGCCGCCAAGGACAAGGCGGACAAGATCGACATCCCCGACGGCGGCGTCGTCAACCACTACCCGATCGCCCAGACCGCCAAGCCCGAGAACCCCGCGGGCGCTCAGGTCTTCATCGATGCCGTCACCGGCAAGACCGGTCAGGAGATCCTGGCCAAGCACGGCTTCGGCAAGCCCGGTGGCACCGCTGCCGGGGCGAGTGCCGGGGCCTCCGCCGCAGGCAGTGCGGCGGCCAACACCGGGGCCAGCTCCGAGGCCAGCACTACCCCGTCCCAAGCCGCGACCGCTGAGGGATCGTCCGCCCCGGAGGCGAACAAGCCCACCACGCAGACCACTGCTCCGTGACGGCTTGCCGGCCTGAATCGGCGGCCTGGTAGACATGAGTTTGTGAACGAGATGTCCCCCACTGCACGCTCCGAGCAGCAGTCGGCATGGCGGCCCGTCCGCGCCCTCCTGGGGCGTGGGCGGGCCGCTCGCTCACCTCTGCCCGTCCTCGTGACCGCGCTGGCCGTCTTGGGAGGCTGCGCAATCCTCCTGCCCCTGGTGGGTATGGGGACGCGCGTGTCCTGGGGGCAGCTCCCCCAGCTGCTGGCAACGCCGTCGGCGCAAGCCGCCCTGTGGCTCTCGATCCGCACCTGTCTGAGCTCCACGGTCGTCTGCGTGGTGCTGGGCGTGCCACTGGCGCTGCTGCTGGCCCGCAGCTGGCCGGGGGTGAGGATCGCGCGGATCCTCGCGGTGCTGCCGATGACGATGCCGCCGGTGGTGGCCGGTATCGCGCTGCTGTCCACCTTGGGCAACCGCGGCCTGCTGGGGGCGCATCTGAAGGAGTGGGGGGTACCCATTGCCTTCTCCACCACCGCGGTGGTGATCGCCCAGGTGTTCGTCTCCATGCCTTTCCTGGTGGTCACTCTGGAGGCGGCGCTGCGCAGCCGCGACAAGCGGGCCGAAGTCACCGCCCGGAGCCTCGGGGCCGGCCCGTGGCGGGTTCTGGTGCAGGTGACGCTGCCACTGGCAACGCCTGCTCTGGCTCGGGGCACGGCCCTGGCCCTGGGCCGGAGCCTGGGCGAGTTCGGGGCGACCATCGCCTTCGCCGGCTCCAAGGAGGGCGTCACCCGCACGATGCCGCTGGCCATCTACCTGGAGCGGGAGAAGGATACGGCCACCTCCCTGGCCCTGGCCGCTGTGCTCATTGGCCTGTCCTTCATCATCGTCGGGGCGACCAATATCGACTGGGGCAGGGTGGCCTCCCGCCTACTGCCCCGCCGCGGGCTCCGGGGGCGCCAGGACCACGACGCCGCTGCGTCGGAGCCCCGAGGTGCGCAGGTCTCCACCCAAGGCGGGGACGAGCGGATTCCCGAGTCACCTCGGGACGGCGGACGCGGCCAGGACCTGCAGGTGGCCTTTGAGCTGCCGGAGCGTGACGTCGTCATCGACCTGGAGGTGGAGGCGGGGCGCACGACGGCACTCATCGGTCCCAATGGCTCGGGCAAGTCGACGGTCTGCTCTGTGGTGGCCGGCCTGCTCGACGCCGAGAACGGTCAGGTCGTGCTGGGCGGGCGAGTCCTGGACGGCACCGGGGGCTTCGTGCGGGCGGGGCGGCGCCGGGTGGCGCTGCTCAGCCAGGAGCCGGGCGTCTTCACCCACATGTCCGTGCTGGGCAACGTGGTCTTCGCGCTGCGCTGCCAGGGGGTGAGCCGGGCGGAGGCGACGCGTCGGGCCCGCGCCGAGCTGGCCGCCGTCGGGGCCGATCACCTGGCTTCTCGCCCGGGAGGAGCGCTCTCAGGAGGGCAGGCTGCCCGGGTGGCCTTGGCCCGGGCGCTGGCGACAGGGCCCCGTCTGCTGGTCCTGGACGAGCCGATGGCCGCCCTGGACGTGACCGCCCGCCAGGAGATGCGCCGCCTGGTGGCGCGCCGGTGCGCCGAGGAGGGGCTGACACTGCTCCTGGTGACCCATGACGTCCTGGACCTGACGGCGCTGGCCGAGGACGTCGTCGTCCTGGACCGGGGCCGAGTGGTGGAGCAGGGGCCGACGGCGAGGATCCTGTCCGCGCCCCGTTCGGACTTCGTCGCCCACCTGACCGGGACGGCTGTGCTCACCGGGGTCGTCGACGGCGACGCCGAGGCGCCGGGGCTGCGGCTGCCGTCGGGGCGGGTCGTTCACGGCCGCCCCCAGGGGGATGCCGCTGGCGGGCAGGTCGACGAGCAAGGCCACCGGGACGACCACGACGAGGTGCTGCACCCCGGAGCGCCGGGGATCGCGCTGGTGCCGCCCGACGCCGTCGCCCTCTACCGTCAGGCGCCGCACGGCAGTCCCCGCAACGTCCTGTCCGGCCGCGTGACGGGTCTGGAGCGCTCGGGGGCGCTGGTGAGTGTGCGCCTGGAGCTCGAGGAGGGGCAGCGGCTGTCGGCGGCGGTCACCGCGGGTGCCGTGGCCGAACTCGGCATCACCGAGGGCCGGGAGGTCTGCTGCGTCATCAAGGCGGTGCAGGTGCGTATCCTGGCTCGCCGGGGTTGAGGACCGCGGCACTGAGGCGTTGAGAGAAGGACCGGGTGAGATGAGGGAGGGCATTGTGAGCACCGTTGACCGAAGCGATCGCGATGGCATCTGCGGATCGGTGATTGCTGAGGAGCGTCTGCGGCCGCTGAGGCGCGACGAGCTGGAGCGCTACCACCGCAATGCGCTGGTGCCACAGGTGGGGCTCGTGGGGCAGCAACGCATCCGCGCGTCCCGGATTCTGCTCATCGGTGCCGGCGGGCTCGGGGCGCCGGCGGCCCTGTACCTGGCGGCCGCCGGAGTGGGGACGATCGGGCTCATTGACGACGACGACGTCGACGTGTCCAACCTGCAACGCCAGGTCATCCATGCCACGGCGGCCGTGGGGCGCCCCAAGGTGGATTCGGCGGCCGAGGCGATCAGGGCGCTCAATCCTGACGTTGAGGTCGTTGCCCACCGGAGGCGGTTGACGGCCGATAACGCCCGGGGCCTTCTGGGCGGCTGGGACGTGGTCATCGACGGCACGGACAACTTTCCCACGCGGTACCTGGTCAATGACGCCACCGTCATGCTGGGGCTGCCGCTGGTGCACGGGGCGGTACTGGGGTTCAACGGGCAGGTGGGGGTCTTCGACGCGCGCCGGGGCCCGTGCTACCGGTGCCTGCACCCCGCCCCACCGCCCGCAGGCTCGGTACCCTCCTGCGCGGAGGCCGGGGTGCTGGGGGTGCTGCCCGGCATCATCGGGACGATGCAGGCCGCTGAGGCGCTCAAGCTGGTGATCGGTGGCGGGCAGCCGCTGCTGGGGAGGTTGGCGTTGCTCGACGCCTGGGGGGCGCACCTGCGGGAGATTCCGGTGGCGAAGAACCCGGACTGCCCGGCGTGCGGGGAGAACCCGAGTATCACCGGGCTGGTCACGGAGGCTGATGCCTGCGTGGTTCCCCGGACTCCCGAGGCCGACACACAGCCGCAGGAGCCCGGCTCCGAGGGTAAGGCCTTGGGGACGGGAGCGGGGGATGTCTCTGCGACCGAGCTGAGGAGGCTCCTGGAGGGCGATGTGCCGCCGGCGCTGCTGGACGTGCGTGAGGACATCGAGGTGGCACTCGAGCCGATGGAAGGAGCGCTGCACATTCCGTTGCGTGAGGTGACGGCACACATGGACGAGCTCGACCCGGGCCGGCTGACGGTGGTCGTGTGCGCCGCAGGGGTGCGCTCGGCCCGCGCCATCGAGGCACTGAAGGCGGCGGGCTACCCCGGTCGGCTCCTCAACCTTGAGGGCGGCATGAGGGCCTGGGGGTCTCGCCGACCCTGACCGCGGCATCAGCGGACCTTGGTGTCACGATTGGCGACTTTTAAGCCGTCCATCGGCTGACGTGCCCGGGCCTGTAGGGCTCTGACCCGCGCATACGTGGCAGAACTCGATGACCATCGGCCAGGTGTGCTCCTAAAAGTCGCCAATTGTGACACCGCTTGTGGAGTGAGCCTGGTGGTCTGTGGTGTGGGCGGGTGCTGGGGGTTAGTGGCCTTGGGCTTCTTCGGCGTCGTCGGTGAGGTAGGTGATGACGCGGACCAGGTCGTAGGGGGTGGAGGTCTCGGTGGTGGTGATGGTGCCCTCGATGGGCCGCCACTGGCTCTCGCCGGCGGGGCGGAACCTCGTGGTCCAGGTCGTGGTCAGGGTGGTGGTGACTCCGGTGGCGGTGTGCTGGTAGTGGTGGGTGACGGTCTGGTGGGGGTAGGGGGCTCCGGGGTCGGTGGTGGTTGTGGTGGTGCCGTCTCCCCAGCCCCAGGTGTAGGAGACGGGGGTGAACTCCACCTCGATGGGACTGCCCAGGATCGTGGTGGTCTGATACCGGGGGGTGGGGTTGGTGTAGACGATGAAGGCCATGGAGATAATGACCTTGGGTCCCGGGGGCTGGCGCGTGATACCCGAACCCTGAGCAATCAGCGTCGCAGCCTGACGAGTGGTGATCGTGCGGGGGCCGCTGCCGCCGCTGGCGTCAGTGGTGTCGTCCTGCGGAATGGTCATTCGCCGTCCGAGCACGCACCCCAAGGGATCATCCGGCCCTTTGCCCGACTTGGTGTTGCAGTCCCAGTGGGGTTGCTCCTCCCACATCGACGGATCCGAAGCCGTCACAGACGGATGCTCCTGAGACGGAGGCTCACCAGAACTTGAATCAGGTAATTCTATTGTCTCGCTAGCTTCTCCCGTTATCTCTGTTCGACTTCCAGAGGAGTTTCCGGCGATAGTCGGATCAGATGATATTGGGTCACTTTGGGCTGAAATTGCTGGAAGTAGTGCCACTGAAGTAATCGTTGCAATCATGGGAAGACGCCTCATTTCGAAATCACCTCCCCTTCGCCGATCATCCATCGACCGCCAACGTACCGAACACCGAACTTAAGTTCCTGTCCCTCGATCGGGTCGGCGGTCTCCGGATTTTTCCCCGGATGGCACCACGTCATTTGGCCGTAGTTGATGTAGACATGGACAAGGTTGTAGTTATATCCTTCGAGCTTTTCATAGTAACGAATGTTCGTGACGTTCTGCTCCCACTTATTTGACCACCCGCCATCCTTGTGAAGATCATTTGCTCGATCGATCACTGATTTGCAGAAGACGCAACGATCTTCGCTCATCTTTGTTAGCTCGGTGGTGTTGCCGGTCATGAAGGCGTAGCGGTAGAGGTTGAGGAAGTAGCCGACGCTGGCTGCTGCGCCCTCGGCGCTCTCCTCGTTCATCTGTGGGGGCTTGGCCGGTGCGGGTTCGGCCAGGGCGGCGTCGCGCTTGGCGCGCAGCTCAGGAGTCAGGGCGGCTTCGCGGGAGGCGGTCGCACTCGCGTTGGCGTCAGCGATGCCCTTCTCAGCCCGAGCGATGGCCGCCGACGCGCTGGCACTGGCGCTCGCACTGGCCTCAGCCTTGGCGTCCCTCACCGAGCAGGCCGCCACCCCCAGCGCCAGCACGCACACCGCCACCAGCCCAGCCACACCCCTGCGGCGCCCGACACGAGAACCAGGCCACCCCCAACACCCCGACAGCGCAATCCGTTCCACGCGCTCACTGGGGCCGTTGGGTTCCAGGTGGGCGTGACGGCCTTGCGTTGCGGGGCGCTGCTCCGGTGCCGCCGCCTGGCCGGGGTCGGTTGCAGGCTGCCTCGCCCCCGTGGGCGCA